>JACCDJ010669295.1_pt1 | contig 20993 bp, 17 predicted proteins | sample 7444481 | NCBI WGS metagenome assembly JACCDJ01 (sample SAMN15323435, study PRJNA562643) | freshwater metagenome | isolation source: river surface water | place: USA:Blue River Watershed | collected 2017-08-15 | reverse complement strand
TAATGGAAGTAGAGCGCAACATGATCAGAACTGAAAATAAATGAAGGGTGCCGGTGCGCTGGGGCCGAGTACTTCAATCACTGTCAGCGAAATGGCAAACAAGGCACCCAATACCACCGCGGGCATGCGCATGCCCATGAGCTGGGCACGCAACAAAACACGCGAAGGTAAGTAATGCATGCCTATGCCCATCAGCACACAAATCAGCATCCCGGGCGCCAGATCCCAGTACCAGCTGCCCGCGAGGAGTTGTTGCATCACCGTGAAGGCCTGAGCAAGATCAGCGGCACGGAAGAAAATCCAGCCAACGCACACTGCATGGAAGAGCAAAAAGCGCGATACATAACGCCACAGATCAGACTCGCGCCATCCATCATTCCCCTTCGCATACCAGTAATTGTCCCAGACGCGGTGTACGGCCAGCAGCATCCCGTGCCAGAATCCCCACACGATAAAATTCCACGCAGCGCCGTGCCAGAGCCCACCGAGCAGCATGGTGATGAACAGATTACGTACATTCAGCCACTCGCCCTGACGCGAACCACCGAGGGGAATGAACAGATATTCACGCAACCAGGTGGACAAGGAGATGTGCCAGCGCCGCCAGAATTCCTGCGGCGATGCACTGCGATAGGGGTTGTCGAAGTTATCCGGAAAACGATAACCCAGCAGCAGCGCACAGCCGATCGCAATATCGGTATAACCGGAAAAATCACAGTAGATCTGCGCCGCATAGCCGTAAACACCAAGCAGTACCTGGCTCGCACTGAAGCTTTGCGGATTTGCGAACACATCGTCGACCATCAGCGTGGCCAGACTGTTGGCGATAACCACTTTTTTGAAAAGTCCGATCGCAATCAACAACAAGGCTCGCGATGTTTCGATGCGCGACGGATCTGGCGCCTTCTGCAGCTGCGGCATGAAGGTGGAGGCACGCAGAATCGGACCTGCAATCAGTTGCGGAAAAAATGCGACGTAGAGCAGTACATCTTCAAGCGTTGGCGCGCGCTCGAGTTTACCGCGCCAGACATCGACCATCAGCGAGATCGCATGGAAGCTCATGAAGGAGATACCCAACGGCAGAATGGGCGAACTGACAGAGACCTGTAGCTCAATACCCAGACCGTTGGCGAGATTGAGAAAATTCTGCAGGAAGAAGGCCAGGTATTTGTACCAGCCCAAGGTCAGCAGACAAGCGACGATGCCGCCAATCAGCCAGCGACGCTTGTGCTTGCCCTGCTCTATGCCCTTGGCCGCAACCCAGCCATACAGGGATATGATGAACAGCAGCGGCAGAAAATGCCAGTCCCAGAAGCCATAGAAAAAATAGCTCAGCACCAGCAGCACGCGCTTGTGCGTCACATGGTGTCGTACCGTTCCCCAAGCCAGCGCAAACGCCAGCAAAAAGAATAATGCGAATTCGACGGTGGGGAAAAGCATGAGCAGGATTTATCTTGTTGTGCGACAGATGATAGCAACAGACCGATGATGAATTAAAAAATAAAAATGAAAAGTTATTCAAAAACCAAGAAGCTCTGAGGAAGCGCTCATGAAACAAACTTGGCAATTCCAGCCAACAAATGTGCAATCAATCCGAGCGCGCCACGCGCAGGCCAAAATAGGTGCTTGTTAGCGTCGACGCAAAGCGCGAACGGAAAGCTGACCTCAGCATGCGCGAGACATTGGACCAGGACCCGCCACGATTAACGCGATACTCGCAATTACCCTCTTCCCATGCGGCCTGCGTTTGAGGTGCACCTTGGTAGCTCGGGTTCCAGCAATCCTGCGTCCACTCCCACACATTGCCATACATGTCATACAGCCCAAAGTGATTGGGCTTTTTCTCGCCCACTGTATGCACCTCCTTGCCTGAGTTGGCGTTGAACCAGGCATACCCATACAGTGCATCCATCTCGTCGCTGTCGTAGTATTCCTTCGAAGTTCCGGCACGCGCCGCATATTCCCACTCTGCCTCGCTGGGTAAACGATATTTCTTGCCGGTGACTTGGCTCAGCTTTTCAACAAAACTCTGTGCCATCTCCCAGCTCACATGATCAACCGGCAAATTCTTGCCTTCATTCTCGCTCGGGTTGTTACCCATGATGGCGACCCACTCAGCCTGCGTCACTTCGTATTTGCCCAGGCTGAAGGATTTCATTTGTAGGGTGCGTGCCGGCTTTTCCTTGTCGTTGCCGCTGTCGTTGGGCCCCGATCTCGCGGTGTCTGGCGTGCCCATCACGAAGCTGCCCGCAGGGACGACGACCATTTCGGGACAGCTCGGGCAATCCCGGAAAGTCTTGGGGGGGTCCGCGAAAGCAGCCTCAGCCGCAAACAGGCTCATCAGCAAACATATGGCGCGCATGGTCGCTCTCCTTGTTATGGTCAGCCTGCATGATACGCAAAACCGGATGTCGCACTGCAGCGCGCGCCAATCGCCTCGAGCCTGCGGTATCCACCTGACGGGATCAAGGCAGGCGATTCGACGGCGGGCAAGTGTGTTCGGTGTGATATCTTTATATCTGGTCTTATGCGCTGCGCGCACGAATCAACCACAAAAAACCAATAATCCCGACCACGGGATAAAAAGAACAATGCAGCATCGGGGGAAAGAGTGAATCAGGAAGTCAGATCCACAGCACGCGTGGCTGTCGTGACCGGTGGTGCCATGGGTATTGGTGCCGAAGTGGTCGAGCGACTGGCACGACTCGGTCATCATGTGATCATTGCCGATCGCGATGAAGCCGCCAGCGCTGGCCTGGTCTCACAGTTGCAATCTCAGCAGCTCTCTGTCACCGCAATGGCGATTGATGTGGGCAATCCCGGCGCAATCGCTCACGCTTTTGATGCGATTGGAAGCGAGCATGGCCGCTGCGACATTCTGGTCAATTGCGCGGGGGTCGCCAAAGTCTTCCCGTTTATCGATTTCCCGCTGGAAGAATTCGAGCGCACGATGAACATCAATGTCAACGGTACCCTACTCTGCAGCCAGCACGCAGCCCGTCTGATGATGCGTCATCAGTGGGGGCGCATTATCAATATCGCCTCGGTAGCTGGCATGCGCGCAGTAGGCACGGGGCGCACTGCCTATGGCACTTCCAAAGGCGCTGTCATTGCACTGACACGACAAATGGCCGTTGAACTCGCTGAACACGGCATTACCGCCAATGCGGTCGCACCGGGGCCCGTGGACACGCCCATGACGCAGCTGCTGCATACCGCGCAGTTTCGCACCGAGTACTCGAAAGCTATTCCGATGAACCGCTACGGCACGGTATCCGAGGTTGGTGCTGCAGTACAGTTCCTTGCTTCCGAAGATGCTGCCTACATCACCGGTATTGCAATGCCAGTCGATGGTGGATTTTTGTCCAGCGGCGCGCGTGGACTTTGAACCATGAATACCAGCACGAGCATGCGCATCGAAGCCGTCTACCATCTCGACACCGCAGATGATCCGGAAAAAACCGCCGCACTGATCGCAGGCGAACAATCCTCGGGGACTTTCGTTGCCATTCCCGGTGAAGATGAAGCGCTCAAGGCGCGCGCTGCCGCACGCTATGAAATCACGGCACTGGATCAGTCAAACAACCCTGACACCAAACGCTACGAGCTCAAGCTGTCATGGCCGCTGGAGAATCTCGGGCCATCACTGCCCAACCTGATGACCACGATCGCCGGCAATCTGTATGAACTCAAACCGGTGCGCTCACTGCGGCTGATTGACATGACCTTACCGCCCGCCTTTGCGCAGGCCTATCCCGGCCCGGCATTTGGTATCGCGGGTACGCGCGCGCTTACTGGCGTGCTGCAGGAACCGCTGGTCGGCACCATCATCAAACCCTCGGTTGGACTCAGCCCTCAAGATACTGCAAACATCGTGGCGCAGTTGTGCGAGGCCGGCGTTGACTTCATCAAAGATGATGAGCTGCAGGCAGATGGGCCTGCCTGCCCTTTCGATGAGCGCGTCGCGCTATCCATGGACGTGATCAACCGCCATGCCGAGCGATCGGGCAAAAAGGTGATGTATGCGTTCAATCTCACTGGCGAGCTTGATGAGATGAAACGCCGTCATGATCTGGTGCAGCAATTCGGTGGCACGGCGGTGATGCTGAGTCTGAATTCTGTCGGCATGGCAGGCTTCAATGCCTTTCGTCGCCATGCGCAATTACCGATTCATGCGCATCGCAACGGTTGGGGCTATTTGCAAGGTGGCTGGTCTTATACGGCATGGCAAAAGCTGTGGCGTCTGGCCGGCGTGGACCATATGCACGTCAATGGCATTGCCAACAAGTTTCAGGAAGACGATGACAGTGTGATTGCATCGGCGCGCGCTTGCATGACGCCGATGTTTGTCGATAAACCCTGCACGATCATGCCGGTGTTCTCTTCGGGCCAGACCGTCAGGCAGGCAGCGCCCACCTGGGAAAGGCTGCAATCGACAGATCTGATTTTTCTTGCGGGGGGCGGTTTGTTCGCGCATCCCGGTGGCATTGCTGCGGGTGTGAGCGCACTGCGACTATCCTGGTCAGCGGCCATCGCGGGCGTGCCGCTGGATGTCGCAGCGAAAACGCATCGCGAACTGCGTGAAGCACTGGAAAAATTCGCATGAGCGCTGTTGAATTTTCGCCCGCGTAAGGCTGCAGGATCATGAGCAACGCGAACACAGCCTTGCGGGCCAGAGTCCTGTTCTATGGTGACGATTTTACGGGTGCCTCAGACAATGCTGCGCAATATGCGCGACACGGACTAAAGACGGTTTTGTTTTTTTCCGATCCTGGCGCAGATGTCCTTGAAGAGGCCGCACGACACTATGATGTGGTCGGCGTCGCAGGCACAGCGCGCTCGCTGGATACTGATGGCATGCGCGCCGAACTGTTGCCGGTACTGGAAAAATTCCGGCAGCTGAAGGTGCCGCTGGTGCAGTACAAATGCTGTTCTACCTTTGATTCATCGCCCGATACTGGCAGTCTCGGCCATGCAATGCAGCTGATGCAATCGTGCTGGCCGGATAGCCTGTTACCCGTCTTGGCAGCCACGCCGGAGTTCGGTCGTTACACCCTGTTTGGTCACCACTATGCACGCGCCGGTACGGCGGTGTATCGACTTGACCGTCATCCGGTGATGTCGCGTCATCCTGTGACGCCGATGCATGAATCGGATTTGTCGCTGGTGCTCACTCAGCAAGGCTTCATCATTGCCCATACGGTGGATTTGCGCTTGCTGGATCGTTTCGAAACCACGCCGGAAGCGCTGGCTACCGAGCTCATGAATCACGATTCCGTGGTCTTCGATGGTTACACGCTACAACAAGTGATGACCGCAGCCGCCAGCTTGTGGCATGTAGCGCAAGAACGTCAGGTATGCGCGATGGCAGCGCAGGGATTTGCGCATGGGCTCGGTGCATGGTTGCGCCAGTCGGGGCGCTTGACCTCAAACCAGCCGACCCACAAGCTTGATGCAGTGGACCGGTTGCTGGTGCTGTCCGGAAGTTGTTCTGCCTTGTCGGCGGAGCAGATTGCATGGGGGCGGCAGGCTGGCTTTCTGACGATGCGCGCGAATTTGAGCCTGCTTGAGGGCGAAGATCCTGATGCACTGCAGACGCTGGAGAATCACATGCTGGATGCACTGACATCCGGCACCAGCGTCATCGTATTTACGGCAGAGGGTCCGGATGATGCGCTGGTCTCGGCAGCCTCGGCTCAAGGTTTGAGTACGTCGGCGATGGCGCAGCGCATCGGTCACTTATTCGCGCGACTGGCGCGTGTCGCATTCGCACAGGCCGGGTTGCAAAGACTGGTGGTCGCAGGGGGTGACTCATCCAGCTTCACCATGCGCGACATACGCGCAAGTGCGCTGGAAATCAAAGCCAGTCACTTCGGACAAAATGCCCATGTCTGCACGCTGGTGTCTGATGACCCGCTGATACACGACAAGGAAGTACTGCTCAAAGGTGGACAGGTAGGTCAGGCTGATCTGTATGGCCTGATGCTGGCGGGCTTCAGCAATTCAAGCCCATGAACTGGCTTCGCGTACCACCCACGAGCGGCCCAATCGGGTAAAGTGACATGCTGCGGAAAATTAAAACAACCCCCGCAATATCAACAAATTGTAAACACAATAACTTATTCGAGGCAGATTCCATGAAGCGATTGATTGCCGGCGTAGCGCTACTGATCACCATGCACGCAGCCAGTGCACAAAATATTTTCGAAATCTCACCCGATTCGTCCAACCCGAATTACGCGAACTGCAAATTCCAGACTTACGATGAGAGCGCTTTGCTGATCACCACCTACATGGGCTCACTGGTCGCGGCGAAATACGAAAAGACATGCTCGGCTGAATTTCTGACGAAAGCCAAGGACGGCAAGCGCAAACATGATGCGATGCTGATCGCCACCGATCAGCAAATCGGCAGCTGCTACTCGGCAAAAGACATGCAATTCATTCGCGGTCTGCTAAAACCTGCCGTGGACAAAATACCCGAATTCTGTGCATCTCAAAATGTCGCTGACGCGATTGAAGACTGGGTAAAGCGGCTAAATCAGGAGAACTGACAAGAGCAAAGCAAAAAAGTCGGGAGCGTCACATTGAGTAAGGTGGATTGGCGACCGTGTCATTCGTGCCAGTTCGCCTGAAAACAGTGACGCACCTCATGCCCTAGTGTGTGCATGTTCAGCTTCTTCTCGGTGAACACGACACACACATCATTTTCATAAAACGAGCAGGCTTTGAGCTCGTATCCGAACTCCCCATAACCGCGTATCCGCGCTTCGCGATCACAGGTTGCCTGGATATTGTCAACAGCTATCCAGGTCACTTTTGAAGTCACGGTGAAATTACGATTGCTGTCGAAGATCGCGAGGGGATCGTCGCCTTCCGTAATCGTCGCCTGCGCGGCACTCGCGAAGAAAAACCCGACGAATGCTATCGCCCTCGCCAGTCCGGCGTACTGTTCTCTACGTGCGCGGAAAAGCTCCGGCATGGATGACTCCCATTTTTGATAACAAGGATAGTGGCCCGGGACTTTGCGACCAGCAGTGCAAAGATAACTGCTTTGGGAAATTCCTGCAGAACGGCCCGGAACGCACCTTGTCAAAAAAAGAAGTCAAACTCAGCCGAGCACAGTTCTGGCCGCCTCCGTGTAGAAAGGGATACCAAACAAAATATTCAGCGGAAAAGTGACGCCAAGGGACAAGCCCAGATAGAGCGAGGGGTTTGCCTCGGGAATTGCATAACGCAAAACCGCCGGCACCACGATGTACGAAGCGCTGGCAGAGAGCACCATGATGAGGGCAGCGTCGGCAACGGGCAATGACAGCAACATCGAGATCAACAACGCTATGCCTGCGTGAACCACTGGCGCCAGTGCTGCATAAGCAATCAGTATCGGCGACTTGCCCTGCACGTCGCGCATGCTGCGCGCAACCATCAGGCCCATATCCAGCAGGAAGAAGGCCAGCATGCCTTTGAAGAGATCGGTTGAAAATGTCTGCATCATGACTTTGCCCGCTTCGCCACTGAGATAGCCGATCAGCAGCGAAGCCAGCAACAGCAAATGCGCACCGCTGGTAAAGGATTCATGAATCACCTTGCCCATCGAAGGCGCGGAAAAATTGCCTCCTCCCTCTGCCATCATCGCTGCGTTACCGCCCTGGCCCGCAACAACCTGCGCACTCGCCTGCTTTTGACGAATCATGTTGGCAAGAAGTACGGCCATCAGAATCGCTGGCGACTCCATCAGCACCATCGCGACTGCCATATGACCGCCCGGCGACATCTGCTGCGATTCGAGATACTGCATCGCAGTCACGAAGGTCACCGCACTAACCGAGCCATACGAGGCGGCGACGGCAGCGGCATCAAATCGGTCCACACGATTTTTCAGAAAAAGATAACCCAGCGCTGGCACGATGAAAGCCATCAGGATGGCGGCGAAAAGACTGATCATCACCGAAGGGTTCAAACCCGAAGCCGCAAGAGCGAAACCGCCCTTCAAGCCCAAGGCCATCAACAGATAGAGCGACAGGAATTTGGCAGTGGCGGCAGGTATCTCCAGATCAGAGCGCAGCCAGCCAGCGATCACACCAAATACAAAGAAAAGAATTGCCGGGTCGAGCAGATTTTGCATACATCCTCCTTGAGGCGAGGATGATAGATACTTTATATAATCGAGTAAAATCGATTTTTATCTCATTTATCATAGATAAAATACGATGAATATGACTTTCAGGCAGCTGCGACTGGTCCTGGCGCTGGCCGACACCGGCAGTATCAGCGCAGCAGCGCGCGCGACTCACGTGACTCAACCCACCGCCTCAATGCAGTTGCGCGAGGCCGCAAATGCCGTCGGCATGCCCCTGTATGAGGTGATAGGCAAACGCGTGCATTTGACTGAAGCCGGCAAAGAACTCGCCCGAACTGCGCGCGCGATGTCGGCCGAGTGGGAAGCCTTTGAACAAAAAATCGACGGCCTCAAAGGTCTGACGCGAGGCCGCCTGAAAGTCGCCTTGGTCAGTACAGCCAAGTATTTCGTGCCCCGCCTGCTGGGCAGCTTTTGCGAAAAATATCCCGCAATCGATATTTCACTCGAAGTCCTTAATCGTGATGGTGTCGTCAGCCGGCTCGCTGACAATCTCGACGATCTCTACATCATGTCCATGCCACCCGCCACGTTTGATCTTGAGGATCAGGTCTTCATGCCCAATCCACTGGTCGTGATCGGACCTCACAAAAAACGGTCCACTCATCAAGGCGCGATGGATTTACGCGAGTTGGCCAGCAGCCGCTTCATTCTGCGCGAACCAGGCTCCGGAACTCGCATGGCAACCGATGCCCATTTTCGCCAGCTCCGGTTCAATCCTGAAATGAAGCTGGAGTTAGGCAGCAATGAAGCGATTCGGGAAGCCGTGGCAGGCGGTCTGGGCGTCGCCGTGATTTCTCAGCATGCGCTGCAGGGGCAGGCTGCGGGACTGGGCGTGACGATCTTGGACATCAAGGGTTTTCCCCTCCAGTCGCAATGGCATGTCGTGCATCACAAGGGCAAGCAGTTGTCACCGATAGCGACCATCTTCCGCGATCATTTGCTCAAGAGTTCGACACTGTGGCGCTAAGGAAGCGCAGATGAGATGAATCCAGAAACTTTTGTGGCGAGGTCAGTGGCGCCAGGCACTTGATTTTGCTGAGCCCCGCGTCGCTCAGCTAGGCTGGCTTGCCATAAAACGTGGACTGAGAGGCTCTCACAAAAATCTGCTGGCGTTGTTGCACCGCCTTGTCGTGCAGCCGTACTGTCTGCGGCGGCGCGCCTAGCCCGCAGCTTTTTGTTAAAGCCCCTTACTCGGCATCTCCGCAGGTAAGTTAGCGAACATCTGCGGCACAAAATCAGGCATCAAAGTAGTAGCGTGAAAGCCCCGGCCATCACCAGCGAAAAGAGAACGACCAGGCCGAATAAGTAAAAACCAATGCGCCGCTGCGCACGACGCGCAGCCGCAAGTCGATCGGCCAGGGCAACCTGATCCTTCTCCAGATTCGCAAGCCGTTCTCGGGCTGATTTCAGTTCATTAAGGGCGTGATTGACCCGAGCATCATCCATTCGGTAGCCAGAAAAATCTTGGCGGCGGCGCGAACGCTGCCACATTGTAAAAGCCTGAATATAGCAGCAGTCATTCAGTTTCTTGATTATCAAATTGAAACTAAGGCAAATTCTTGCGACTGTCGGCCCAAGGAAGGCCTCGACAAAAACGGACACTTTGGTCGCAAGGTAACGGCATCAAGCACTTGATTTTGCGGATGCTCGCGTCGCACAGCTACGCTGACCCACCGTAGAACCTCGATTCATCCAGCGGCTCCCGAACGATTATTTTTAATTTGAAAACAAATGACGCCTTCAAACCAACGCACCACCAAACATCTTGATAGAGCGTATCCTTGTAATTTTTTATAATGACGATGTTGCACGCCGCCTGCCCTGCTCCAGGCCGCGGCGTGATTTTGCATCGCTGCTCAACTCTTAGAATCTCCATCATGAACGCCGTCAACGTAACACCACGATTCGCGCCTTCATTTTGTGCTTTGCTCGTGACGGTACTCGGACTCGCCGCCTGTGGCGGTGATTACACCAACCAGGTAACCAAAGTCACTGGCAAGACCCGTTATCTGAACCCAAACGCGGCCAGCACAAAAACGCAAGGGTTTGAATCAGCTTATGTCGATCAGCGCGGCGTGCTGAATGTGACACTGAAAGAAAAAATCAGCGCACCGGAATTCGAAGCGCCGATTGTTCAGCGCCGGGAAGTTACCGGTAAGCGCGCCAATCCGATTGGCTCCACGCTGGCCGCCACATTTACGATTGGCTTGTATCCATTGCTGGCACCGGGGAATTTTCTGAAAGACACCTTTGGTCACGAAACAGGCACACAAGTTCTCAGTGAAGAACCCGATCGGGATCGTGCCGTTGCGACCGGTCGCAGTGAATGGGTGACCTTGCCACTGAATACTGTTCAAATCGAGATAACCGGACTCAAGACCAGTATCACACGTGAAATTTCGCTGGATTCGCAAGGCTCGGGCGCGATTGATATCGGCAGTGAACTGTTCGATCAATACGTTGCATCAGGAAATCTGAAACGTCTGTCGATTGTTTGCAAAAATTGTGTCGTCGACGCGAGCGTTTCTGGTCTGCTCGCGCGCGCACCGCTGGAATTCAATCCACCCGAGAGCTGGCGACTACTGGCGGAATATCGCAGAAGTCCCGACCTTGTCTGGGTCGCTGAAGCCGATTTGATCGGCACTCAAAGTCGTAGGGCTGCGAGCAACCGATCACGTACAGTCGCCTGGAAAGATATCACCGCCGCCGCGCAAAAGCGTGGCGAAACTCAGATGCAGCGACTTGCAGAGCTACCCGAAGCCTTGCGCCGCGAACGACGCGAAATAGAAGCCTCAAGACCGCCACCTGAAGTAACGCTCACACGCGATGAGTTCGAATCCAAACTAGAATTCAACGAACGCGTGCGCGCTACTCAGGCAAGCGAAGAGGCTAAACGGGCTGCATACGATCGTCGCGTCGAAAACCTGAACCGCAAGTTGCGTGAGTTCCAGGACAACCTGCCGAAAACACTGCCCCGCCCTCTGGTATTGCAATCGATCAGTGAAAGTCTGTACGAACTGGTGGGTGAACCCGAGGTGAAAAATGTCGTCTATGACGCCGATCTCAAGCGCTTCATCATCACGGTTGCTGGCTCAACGCAGCCAGATCGCGCACCTGTGACTTTCACAATGGTGACGCAAAACGATATCGATTCGGATCAGGGCCGACGACTTAAGCAGTTAATCAGTCGTGCTCGTCCTTTCCTGCGCATGGCAGTGAGCGACAAGTTCATACGCCCGGTATCAGGGCACTTGATGGTGGGTGATCAGGTGCTGGCCATGCAATTCGTCGACAACGTGGAAATCCCTGCTCTCGATACTGTCAAGCTGGAGGCAGGTCAGATGGCCAACCTTCGCCCCCTGCGCAAAATTGAAGGTGGTACCGTATCCACGCAATCATTGGTGCTAACCGATGATATCGAGAGCCGCAAGCTGCGCGAGCGGCTGGAAGAACTGCGTGATGATGTCCGACAGCGTCAACAAATGAGCGCCGAAAAAGAGCGCCTGAACGAAGAAATTCGCCAGCTTGAAGCTCGCCTGAAAACCATGGATCAGGGTGAATTCAAGGACGATCTGGTTGACGTGATCGCAAAAGTTTCACCTGCCCGCGTAGCGGGAAATACCTATGCAGTGGTGATAGGCATTGCCGACTATGATGAGCTGCCGCGTGTCACATTTGCGGATCGCTCCGCAAGAAGTTTCGCTGATCTGATACGCAGACAGTTTGGTATCCCGCCCGAACACATGACCAGTCTGATCAATGATGAGGCGACCGGTGTGCGCATGATGACACGCCTGCGCTCCATGGTCGGACGGCTGACCAACAAGGACAGGCTAATCGTTTACTACTCCGGTCATGCGGCACCGACGCGCGATGGCAAACACACTGTGCTGATACCGCAAGATGCCTCGGACGGCAGTCTTGATGATCCGGCTTTCAGACTCAACGAGTTCTACCAGACGCTACTGCGCAGTAATGCACAACAGATTATCGTGGTGTTGGATACCTGTTTCTCGGGCCGCTCCGAGGGGAACAAGCTGATTTACAAAGATGTCGCACCCGTGATCCCGGTATCTCGCGATGGCTTAACACCGCCGGCGGATACGCGACTCACCGTACTGGCGGCGGGCGGACCTTCCGATTTCGCCAACGCGCTACGCGGCCGAGGTCATCGACTGTTCTCTTATCATTTGCTGCATGAGATGGCCAAGACCGGCAGTCTGGTGCCGGACCGTTTCAGTATGGTGAGCGAAGCGGTGCAGCGCGATGCGGTTGCGCTGGGGCCGGATTATCGGCAGAAACCTTTATGGCTGGGCAAAATAGAGACGGTGAAACCATGATGAATCAATTAAACCTTCAGCAGCGTCATGCAGTCGTTACCGGTGCCGCATCGGGCCTTGGCTTCGCTATAGCAAATCGCTTGCTCGCCTCGGGCGCCAAACTCACCCTCTGGGACCGCGACGCCAAAGGTCTTGAGCAGGCGGCACAAAGCCTGCATGCCAGTGCGGCTGGCAGCGTGATCAATACCTTCACGGTTGATGTTGCTTCGCATGCCTCCGTGGCTGATGCAGCGCGCAGCACGCAAGCGATTGCACCAGTCGACATTCTGGTCAATTCCGCCGGTATCAGCGGCGTCAATGCCAAACTCTGGGAGTACCCGATCGATGCGTGGGAGCAGATCATTGACATCAATCTCAATGGCACCTTCCTCTGCTGCCGCGAGTTGGTACCCGGTATGCGCGAACGAAATTACGGCCGCATCGTGAATATCGCGTCGGTGGCGGGCAAAGAAGGCAATCCGAATGCCAGCGCCTACAGCGCGAGCAAGGCCGCCGTGATTGGCTTGACCAAATCGCTGGGCAAAGAACTTGCCGATACTGGCATCTGCGTGAACTGCGTTACCCCTGCAGCAGTAAAGACCGCGATTCTGGATCAGAATTCTGCTGAGCACATTGCCTACATGCTCAGCAAAATACCGATGGGACGTTTTGGTACACCCGAAGAAATCGCCGCGATGGTTGCCTGGCTTTGTACAGAAGAATGCTCATTCACCACAGGCGCGGTGTTTGATCTGAGTGGTGGGCGCGCGACCTATTGAAGCATACCAAGCACACCGAAGACTTCTATCTCGATACGGGACATGCTCTCGCTTACTCCGCTTTACGCAAAACGGTTTGACTGAACCGCCGCAATAAACCTTGGGCGTCATCGACGAAGGTATAAACGGCAGGTACCACCAGGAGCGATAACAAGGTGGAAGTGATCAAGCCACCGATGACGGTGACTGCCATAGGTGAGCGGAAACTCGGGTCAGCGCCGAAGCCTAGCGCTAAAGGCATCATGCCTGCCCCCATCGCAATCGTGGTCATCAGAATCGGGCGGCTGCGCTTGTGGCAAGCGTCTACCAGTGCGTCGAACCTCGACATGCCCGCGTGGCGGGCCAGAATCACATAATCCACCAGCAGAATGGAGTTCTTGGTCACGATACCCATCAGCATGATCAATCCGATCATGGATGGCATCGACAACGCCTTGTGAGTGACCAGCAGACCAACGAAAGCACCGCCTATCGACAGCGGCAGTGCTGCGAGAATTGTCATCGGCTGCATGAAGTCCCGGAATAGCAGCACCAGCACCCCATAGATGCAGAGCACGCCAATCAGCATGGCTATGCCGAAGCTCTCGAACAACGCCTGCATTTCCTGCGCATCACCCAATTCGGCGATCGTGACCGAGGGCGGCAGATTTTTCATGCTGGGCAGTGCACGTGCTTCTTCATTCAACTCACCCAGCGAACGACTGCCCAATTCCACCTCCAGGGTGACATTACGGCTGCGGTTCAGCCTGTCGATTTGCGCTGGGCCGCTGTCCATGCTCACACTGGCGACCGTACCCAGCATCACCGGACCCTGCCGTCCCGGTACCGATAAGCGCTCGATCGCTGCCAGATCAGCACGCACATCATTGGGCAACTTGACGCGAATCGGCACCTGACGTTCCGACAAATTTAGCTTGGGCAGGTTGACGTCATAGTCACCTGCAGTAGCAACACGCACCGTCTCGGCAATGCTCGCCGTGGTCACACCAAGGTCTGCCGCGCGCGCGGCATCGGGTCGAACGATGATCTCGGGTCGTACCAGCGATGCGCTTGAGTTGACGTTGCCGATACCATTCAGCGTACGCAATTCGCGCTCGACCAAACGCGCCGCCGTCGCGAGCGCAACCGCATCATCACTTTTCAAAACCAGCTGCATCTTGACGCCGGTATCCGGCGGACCGACGGTGAAGCGTGCACCTGGAATCTCATCCAGTCTGGTGCGTAACTGATTCTCCAGATCCTGCAATGATTCAGCGCGCTCATCACGATGGATCACGTTCAGTGTCAGCACAGCGCGTCGCGCTTCAGCTGCGGCGCCCGGCACAAATGCGTCGCCACTGGAACCACCACCGATCGAGCTGAAGATACTCTGGATACCTTTGACTTTCATCGCGGCGAGTCTTGCCTGCTCGGCCGTAGCAGTGGTCTCTGCCAAGGTACTACCGGGCGGCAGCTCGACCGTGATCTGCGTTTGTCCGCGATCAGCTGGTGGTATGAAGCCCGTCGGCAGCAAGGGCACCAGCGACAATGAAGCTACAAAAAACATTGCCGAGGCTATCGCCGTCACCCAACGATACCGCAGACACCAGCGCATGATGCCGAGATAGCTGCGCATGAGCCAGCCATCTTTCAGCGCCACATGCTTCGCTGGCTTCAGCAAATAGGCCGACATCATCGGCGTCAGCAAGCGCGCTACCACCAATGATGACAGCACTGCGACTGCAGCAGTCCAGCCAAACTGTTTGAAGAACAGGCCAGGCACACCACCCATGAATGCGGTTGGCAGAAACACTGCGACCAAGGTAAACGTGGTTGCAATCACCGCCATGCCAATCTCATCCGCCGCTTCGAGTGCGGCTTGCATGGGTGTCTTGCCCATTTGCAGATGTCGCGCAATGTTCTCGATCTCGACAATCGCATCATCCACCAGCACACCGACCACCAGCGCCAATGAAAGCAAGGTCACGGTATTGATGGTGTACCCGAACCATGACATGGCCAGAAAAGTCGGGATTACCGAAAGTGGCAAAGCTGATGCCGCCACCAAAGTCGCACGCCAATCACGCAAAAACCAGAGCACCACCAGCACCGCCAACAGCGCGCCTTCGTACAGCAGAATCATCGAGCCTTGGTAGTTCTCTTCGACCGGTTGTGCGTTATCGATCACCTCCGTAATACGCAGATTGGGGTTATCTGCCTGCAGCCCATTCACCACCTCGCGAATACCTTGCGCCACCATCAATTCACCGTAGCCCTTGGTGCGCGAAACTTCGAAGCCAACCACCAATTTGCCATCCTGAGTGGCGATGGCGCGTGGCTCGGCGACGGTATCGTCAATATTTGCGATTTGATCCAGCCGTACCCGCCTGCCATCGTCGAGCGGGATTTCAATCAGCGCCAATTCGGCTGCTGTCTTGACAGTGGCAATAGTACGAACTGACTGCTCTGCGCCAGATACATCGCCGCGTCCACCCGGGGCCTCTTGCTGCACCTGACGCAGCCTGCGGGAAACATCGATGGCGGTGACACGCAGCGCATTCATGCGCGCCGTATCCAGCTCGATACGAACTTCACGCGAGACGCCACCAATGCGCTTTATGGCACCGACGCCTTTGACGGCAAGCAAGCGTTTGGTGACACTGTTATCGATGAACCATGAGACCTCTTGTAAGTCGGGCGAACTGCCAGAGGCATTGGCAACGGCGGACACACTAAAGGTCAAAATCGGTCGGCCGGCAGTAGAGACTTTGGTCACGGAGGGATCACGCACGTCAGCCGGCAAATCGGCGCGTACGCGCGCTACCGCATCGCGTACATCGTTTACCGCATCCGAGAGATTTTTTTCAAGGACAAACTCAACCGTGACAGTCACTTGCCCATCAAGCACCTTCGTATAAATGTTTTTGATACCCTGCAAACTGGCGACCGAGCCTTCGATCTTGCGCGCCACCTCGGTCTCGAGCTGAGCCGGCGCAGCACCCGGCAACGAAGCGACTACGTTCACGATGGGCAGTTCGATGTCGGGAAGATCCTGAATCGCATTCGAGCGAAATGCGAGCAGTCCCGCGAGCGTCAACAGCGCGAACAACAAGATCGCGGGTACTGGATTGCGAATCGAGAGCGCGGAAAAATTCACTGCGCGTCCTTTGTCTCGCGCTTGTTGTCACGATCGACCGCGTTACCACGGATCACACGCACCAGATCACCATCATTCAAGAAACCAGCACCGGCCACCACAACCTCGTCTTGCATCGAAATACCTTCGGTGATCTCGACATAGTCCTGCAGGTACCGGCCAGTCTTCACCTTCAGCTGCGCCACGCGCCCGTCGGGCTTGATCTGAAACACATAGCTAAAGCCATCTCGCACGACCACTGCCTGTTGCGGTAACGTGACACCGTTGCCACTGCCAAGCATGAACTCGCCGCGCGCGAACATGCCAGGTTTGGCTGGTGCTTCGCCCGAAGCAGCGGGAAGCAGATCGACAAACACCAGCGCCGATCGATTTTGTGGATTGACGGTGGGGCCGATCATCCGCACCTTGCCGTTCAAGCGTGTGCCATTCGCAGCTACCAGCGTGACGCCAGAGCCAATGCGTATGCGCGATAGCTCGCTCGCCATCACTTCAGCGCGCCACTCCAGCCTGCCCTTGCGAATCATTCGAAATAGCTCGGTACCGTTCGCGACAACTGCACCCACGGTCGCGCTGCGTGCAGAGATCACACCACTGTCCGGCGCGCGTAGTTGTGTGAACTTCAGCCGCAGCCTTTGTGCACTGACTGCTGCCTCAGCGGCCGCGACACGTGCACGCGCGGTTTGCTCTCCGGCGAGAAATTGATTGATCTGCTGGGTGCTGATTGCGCCGGTGTTCACCAAGGATCGTGCGCGCTCGGCATTCGAGCTGGCCTCGGCAAGTGTCGCCTGGGCCTCCAGCAAAGCGGCATTGGCCTGAGCAAGATCCGCTCGCACGGTCTCGTCGGAGAAGCGAGCGAGGGTTTGACCGACACGCACATGGTCACCGACATTGACCAACACCTCGGTCAAGCGCAGCCCATTAGCCTCGCTGCCGATACTCGCCTCCTGCCAGGCGGCGATATCGCCGTTGGCAGCCAGCGTCTGCGAGAGACGGGTTAGCTGTGGGCGCGCTGTGCTGACGGTCAATGCCGCTTTCGCAGTTGATGGCGGCTTGTTGCCTGTCGCCTTGTCATTCGCCTTGCTGCTAGGGGTAAGCAATAGCCAGACGGCGAGCACCATCAGCATGGCCAAGCTTGCGATTGCCGATCGCGGAAGTCGACGCGGGAACTGTCGGATCAGGTGCAAGGTACTCATGGTTTCGACTCTGAGAGAGTTTTATCGGATGATGTTGGCGACTGCCAGCCGCCGCCAGCGGCGCGGTACAAGGCAATCCATGCTGCGATACGCTCACGCTGCAGGCTCACCTGTGCGGTCTCTGCGCCGAGTTTGCTGCGCCGCGCTTCCTCCAGCTCGATCAGGCTACCAAAACCTTTTTTGTAGCGCAGCTGGGCAGCATCAAGCGAGGTCATGAAGCCGTCGATCGCGATCTGCGCGTCATCGCTGCGCGCTGCGATGCTGTCGAGATTAACCAAACTCTCTTCGACCTCACGCACCGCGCGGCGTACGGTGGCGCGGTACAAATTTGCAGCGGCTTCGTAACGCGCCACGGCCGCCGCCATATTCGCGCGTCGCCGATTACCATCAAAGATAGGCAGACTGAGGGCCACAGGACCCACTGTCCAACTGTTCAGATTGAATGCGCCATCGCTGGTCTCAAATCGATTGCGACCAATGGTTCCGGATAGCGATAGTCGCGGGTAGCGTCGCGCTTCTACGCTACCGACATCATTGCTGGCGGCGGCGACCTCCTGCGCGGCTGCGTAAATGTCAGGGCGTTGCGCCAGCGTTGCCGCGGGTAGCTCTGCAAGGGGTACTGGCGTCGGGAGCGGCAGGGTGGCGGGCACGCTGTCAAGCTTGGCGCGCAGATCGCGCTCATCAAGACCGGTCAGCATGACCAGCGCTTTGATATCCACATCGCACTGCGCGCGCAACGCGGTAACACGGCTGCGTCCCTCTGCTGCACTGGCCTGCGCCAGCGCTGAATTTGCCGGAGGCTGAAATCCAGCCTTAACCGCCAGCTCAGTCAGGCGCGTAATTTCTGCGCGCGAGGCGGCATCAGCCTCTGCAACCGTCAGCAAACGCCTGCAGCCCCGCAAGGCATAGTACTGATTGGCAGTCTCGGCTGCCACCGAGACGCGCGCTTCGTGCCAGTTGGCCTCGGCACCTTGGGCACGGAGCTGCGCCGCATCGCGCGCCAATCGATTTGCACCAAACAGGTCAATCTCCCAACTGGCCTGCAACGAGCCCTGGTAAACATTACCACCGGGGAAAGGCGGAAATGCGCTGCGGCGCTGCGCACTAACGCCAGCATCCAGGGTTGGCTGCAGTGCGCCACCTGCTGCCAATCGCTCTGCATTCGCCTGTTCGATCCTCGAGCGGGCGACACTGACACTACTACTCACGTTTTGCGCTGCGCCGATCAGATCGATCAGCAGCGGGTCTTGCTGCCGCCGCCACCAGTCCGCCAGTGCCGACACTTGTCCATCATGTGCCAAAGCGCCCTCACCGGGCATGGGGGCGATCCACTGCGCGGGAAGAGCCAGATCAGGCTTGGCCGTTGGTAGTAGCGCACTGATATTGCCGCAGCCGCTCAGTTGCATGCACAGCAGCAGGGGTAACAGGGCCGAGTACCGAGCGTGGCTATGGTCGGGTAGTAAAGGCATTTTTTCAAAAAATGAAAACCGTGCGCATTATCCCAGCATCTGCAATTTGATGTCTGTGACGAAAGGAAAGATCCGAGCCCAAGCGCAACTGATTTGCTATCAGTTTAGGGCCATGAATCAAGAGAGTTTTATATCATCAACCATTGCATTGATAAGGCTGGGTTCTGGATTAGCTAAAGCAAGTGTGTGTGCAGTGCTCAATGTCTGGAATCTTTTTAGGAATTTTTCAAAACATTTATTTTGAAATTGCTAGAGAAAACCAGGCCAGATCAATATCGTCTGTCGGCTTTGACTATACCCGGAGTATCGTGCGCAAAAAAAAAGCCCGCTGCATCAGCGGGCTAATCCTATGCCTTCGGGGGAGAAGACCAGGGGAGACAATCAATACAGTTGCGGCACCAGATGCGCGGTCGTTCTCAGCGATGACCGAAAATCTTTCTGATACTCAGTGGGTGGCACCCAGCCGTGCTGGCGCCAGATGTCCTGCACGCTGCCTGAGGTCGCGCGCCGGGACTTGATGGTTTGTCTGGGTAGTTCGGGGTAAACAAAGTTACCTGACTGCGTCATTGCCTGATTCATGTGTTCTCTCCTTTATTGCCTTGTCCAATCAATGCCGGCGGGATTGCATCAATAGCGCCGCCCGGCCTTGCTCCTCAACAAGCAATAAACAGGCCAAATAAGCGTCAATAAGTCGTCATCTCATTCAATAAATGCAATATCAATACTCTAACTTATTGAAAAAAAAGGGTTTATCGATCCTTTAGAAGAAAATAGTTTTCCTGTGACTGGACAGGACAAGCGGTCGGCCGCTGCAGAAAGCGGCAAATCTGTCGATATTCACGATAACTGGCAAAGAAAGGGGAAGTCACGCCACATTAGTAAAGGAGCAACATCATGAGTATCGAACTTGGGCGGGAAATTGATTCGATAGGCTCGCGGCACTCCGGAAATGGCAGCTCTGGCGGGAGCCGCCGTAGTCAGCACCAGGAGAAACTCAAGGCACTGATCGCAGCGCTTACATCGGGAAACCTACTGGACGCACGCGCCTGCTATCAAGCGCTGGTGGATTTCAATCCGGCCCTCGCCCACAGCTATTTCCAGCGAGTCGGCCATGCACTTGCCAGTGGCAATCTCTCCGGTGCCCGGCGGGTGATCGAGGAAATCTACGGCCAGAACCAGATCATCTTTGCCAGGCCGGTGTCCAGCATGCCAGTCACAGCACCCCGACACTCGACGCGGGATGATTTTGGTGTGCTGGTAGATTTGTCGGCCTGATTGCTCAGCGACTTTGACGTACTGAGGCCTCGCAGGCTTCACGCATCGCGCGTGTGGCTACCTCTTCCAGCCAGCCGAGATCGACATCGGCATGGGCTTCACACAAGAACCAGGGCTCGCGCGAATCCGGCTCGAGCATGACACCGTAATCAATCAGCTTCCATGCAAAATCACGATAGAGATCGCTATTGGTCACGCGCCAATCGCGATAGCTCTGGGGCACATCGGGCGTGAAATGAATACCCAGCATCGCCGGTGGTCCAGCGAATGCGTGTTCAACGCCGGCAGCCGTAAACACTCTGCCCAGCAAAGCGCGAATCTCGTCACCGACCCGATTGATCGTCGCCAGCGCATCGGTTTGATCCAGAATGTTCAGCGTGGCATGCGCTGCCGACAGCGCGACCAGATTGGCGGTGTAGGTACCGCCATGTACTACCCCACCCTTGTTTGAACCCACCACATCCATGACCTCGGCACGCCCACCAAAGGCGGCGACCGGGTAACCATTGCCCATGGCTTTGGCATAGGTCGTCAGATCCGCATGAATGGCATACAAAGCCTGCGCACCGCCTTTGGCGACACGAAATCCTGTCTTGACTTCATCAATGATGAGCATGGTGCCGTACTGTGTGCACAAATCACGCAAGCGCTGCAGCCATTCGGGTGTCGCAGAGATGCT
>JACCDJ010105851.1_pt1 | contig 20997 bp, 19 predicted proteins | sample 7444481 | NCBI WGS metagenome assembly JACCDJ01 (sample SAMN15323435, study PRJNA562643) | freshwater metagenome | isolation source: river surface water | place: USA:Blue River Watershed | collected 2017-08-15 | reverse complement strand
CAGCGGCCCCGACAGCGGCACCCGCGCCGGCAGCGGGTGGGCGGTCGCGTGGGCCACTCATCGGCGGCGGTATCGGCGCGGTGCTGCTCGTCGCCGGGCTCGTGTGGAAGCTCGGCGTCGGTGGTGGTTCCACAACCGCGGCCCCGGGCGATTCCACGAACGTCACCACCGCGCCGACCGCCGAGGCGTCGGGTGCGGCGACGACATCGACCGGCGAGCCGGTGCAGCTCTACACCACGCCCGTTGGGTCGGCCCCCACCATTCCGCCGACCCCGGCGCGACGGGCCGACGGTGGCGGAACAGACGCGCGGAACGTCACCGCCGGCGGCACCTCGACCGGGAGCGCGACCGCAGGGACGACGACCCCGCCGCAGGTGGACCCGCCGAGGACCCCGGCCGAGCCCTCGGCGGCGGAGCTGGCTGCGCGCCTCCCGACCCTGCTGCGTGAGGCGCAGGGCGGCAACGGCGCCCGAGTGCTCCGTGACCTCGCGGCACTGCAACCACGTCTCTCCGGCCAGTCCCTCGCCGAGTCGTACTACGTGCAGATGATCGCGTACACCTCGCTGGAGGATCAGGATGGTGCCTGTGCTGCAGCGAAGCAGGTCATCGCGCGGCACGAGACGGCGGCCCGAGTGCAGCTGGCGCGTCGAGCGTCCGAGCTGATGCAGTGCGGCGGAGGGGCGCCGTGACCCCGCACGGGATCGCGATCGCCGTCGCCGGGCGCACCGATGTGGGGCGGATGCGCGACCACAACGAGGACGCGTTCCTCGTCGCCGACCTCTCCACCGACGGCGCCGCCCCGGGCGCGAGCGCGGCGCCGCTCGGCCCACGCGGCGCCCTCCTGATGGTCGCGGACGGGATGGGGGGCGCCGCCGCGGGCGAAGTGGCGAGCGCGATGGCAATCGAGACCGTCCTCGACGAGATGCGGTCCCGGTGGATGACGGCGGACGCGGACGATGCCGACCACTTCGCGCACGCGCTGCGCGAGGCGACGGAGGCCGCGAATCAGCGCATCCACGGGCACGCCCGAAGCCAGCCGGGCATGAAGGGGATGGGCACCACGGCGACGGTCGTCGGTGTCCTCGGCCCCTGGGCCTTCCTCTCGCAGGTGGGGGACTCCCGCGCGTACCTCGTGCGCGACGGGGTCGCGACACAGCTCACCAAAGATCAGTCGCTGATGCAGCGGCTGATCGACGCGGGAGAGATCACCGAGGCAGAGGCGGCGGTCTCAGAGCGTCGCAACATCATCTTGCAGGCCCTCGGACCTGAGCCCCGGGTCCGCGTCGACCTCACGGCGCAGCACCTCTGTCGCGGCGACGTCCTCGTTGTCTGCTCCGACGGGCTCTCCGGCCAGGTGCGCGCGTCAGAGATCGCCGAGGAGATCAGCGGCGCCACCGACCTCGATGCCGCGTGCGCCGCGCTGATTGCGCGGGCGAACGCCGCCGGCGGTCCGGACAACATCACCGTGGTCGCGGCCCGGGTGGATGGCGAGGCGCTCCCGGGACAGGCGGATGCCCCGCCGGGGTACCGCCCGTATGTGGGCGAGCAGGCGGCGCGCGCCACGCAGCGCGTCGACCGTGCCTCGCTCGCAGCCATCGCGGCGATCCCCGAGGTGCTCGCCGCGCATCAGACCACAGCCGCTCCGACCGCCGAGACGGCGGTCACCGCCGATGGCGGGGACCCGTCGGGCCGCCCGAAGCGGCGGACGAGCGAAATGCTCGAGGCCGAGGACGAGGCGCTGATCAGCCCGAGGACGGCACTCGCGCTCCTCGCCGTGGGCGCCATGCTCATCGCGCTTTGGTTCCTCCGCTGATGGTCGTCGAGTTCACCTTCCTCCGCGGCGCGCACACCGGCCGGACGAATCGGTTTGAACGCGCCGTCATCACGATCGGGCGGCACCCGAGCAATGACCTCGCGCTCGACCCCGAGCGCGACCTCGACGCCTCTGCGCGCCACGCGGAGGTGCGCATCCACGGCGAGGAGGCGCATCTGGTCGACCTCGGCTCGACGAACGGCACCTACCTCAACGGGCTCAAGCTCAGCGGCACACACGTGCTCGCGCACGGCGATGTGATCGAGTTCGGCCTGGGTGGCCCGAAGGTGCGCGTCGACCTCGCGGCCGCCACGATGCGGCCGGTCGGCGCGACGAAGGACCGACCGGCGATGGCGCCGAAGAACACCGAGGTGCGCATCGCCGAGGCGGTGCAGCGGCAGACGGGGACATTGCGCCGAATGGTCGTGGGCCTCGGAATCCTCGTGGTCGTCGGGGGTGGGCTCGCCGTCGGCCTGGTGATGCGCGCCGAGCGGGCAGGGCGGTCGCAGGTGGCGCAGCTCATCGCCTCGAACGACTCGCTGGCACGTGCGCTTTCGGCGCGCCTGACCGAGACTGGCGTCGCCGACGCGGCGCTCGAGGAGGCGCAGGCCGATATGGACCGGATGACGGGCGAACTGCGCGCCCGATCGGCGGCGGGCGGGAACGTGACCGCGCTCGCCGCCGAGGTCCGCGAACGCCAGCGTCGCACCGCCTCCTTTGCGCGCACCGACTACTCGGCGATCCTCGCCGCGAACAAGGCCGCGGTCGTCTTCATCGCGGTGGAGATGCCGGACGGGCGCGCCGAGAGCGGCACCGGCTTCAACATCCTTCCCACCGGCCTCATCGTCACGAACCGCCACGTCGTGCAGTCGGCGTCCGGCGTGCGCGCCGCGCGCGTGGCGGTCGCGTTCGAGGGGACGCAAGGCGAATGGCGGATGGCGGAGATCGCCTACGTGAGCGCCACCGACGAGCTCGCCACGCTGCGGCTCGTGCGCCCCGGCCCCTATCCCACCGTGAACGGCATCGCCCGCGACAGCGACGGCGTGAAGCTCGGCGACCCGGTGGCGATCCTCGGCTTCCCGCTCGGCACCGCGACGGCGGGGAACGAAGGGGCGATCGACCAGCTCCGCCCCGTGGCGACGCTCGGCATCGGCACCGTGAGCAAGACGCTCGCCGAGAACATCCAGCTCGACGCCTACGCCGCGCAGGGCTCGAGCGGCTCACCGGTGTTCGACGCGCGGGGCCTCGTGATCGGCGTCCTCTACGGCGCGGCCGCGGAGAGCGGTGGACGCATCATCTACACGGTCCCATCGGCGCGACTCGCGGCCCAGCTCACCGGCGACGCGACGGCCGCGCTGCGCTGAGCCTCAGGCGAGCCGACGGGCCGCCCCGTCCTGCATCGCCCTCGCATCCCCCCAGGCGCAGAGCACGTGCGGCGCATCCGGCACCGCCGCCGCGAGGGCGGGGGGCGCGAACACCAGGACGACGAGACTGCGGTGCAACGCCCGAGCGGCCTCCTGCTGTGCGCGGACGGACGCGAGCGTCTCCGAGCGCCACTGCGCTCGACCCGCGGTCGCCGCGGGCCCGCCGAAGAGCGCCAGCAGCACGGGGCCGCGTCCGTCGGACGTCGGCGCATCGACACGCCGCGGCGTGAATCCGAGCGCGCGCAGCGCGTCGAGCAGGGGCACACCCGCCGGCGGTGCCCAGGGACCCCGCGTCGCATCGTCGAGCACCACGACCTCAGGGGCGGGGTCGAGCGCCGGGAACACGCCGCGGACGGGATGCACGAGGAGGTCCGCCACCTGCCGCGTCCAGAGCACATCGTCGAGCGTCGGCTCACGCATCACGCGCGGGGCGGCCCAGTCGGCCCAGAAGCGCCGGCGCGCCCGCGTCGCCTCGAGCGCCTCGAGGTCGAATGCCCCGGCATCGTTCGCCGCCTCGAGCCCCGTCAGGACCTCGTGGAGGTCGTGCGGCGCCAGAACGAGATCGCACCCGGCACGCACGGCCGCCACCACCGAGTCCCCTTCCCGACCACCGCGCCGTGCGGCGGGCGCCCCAGTCGCCTCAGCGACGATGAGCCCGTCGTACCGCAGCTCACCGCGCAGGAAGGTCGTGACCAGCGCCGACGAGTGGCAGGCCGGGATGCCGCTACGGTCGAGCCCTGGGAACGCGACGGGTGTGACGCTGACGCTCGCGACCCCGGCATCGGTGAGCCCGCGATACGGAACGAGGTCGGTCGCCCAGAGTGTCGCGGCATCCTCGCTGACCACCACCCCGTCGCTGGCGCTGTGCGCCCATGCATCGACCGCCGCGCGCCCCGCGCCTGGGAAGCCGCGCGCGCAGGCGAGGATCCCCTCAGCCTGACAGGCATCGACCCAATCGACGAGCCATTCGGCGACGCGCTGCGCGTCGTCACCCGCGGCACGCGCGCCGAGCACGGGGTTCTCCGGATGGCCCGCGAGCTCCGCGACGGGTGCGAGCGCCCAGTTGAGGCCAAGCGCCCCGAGCTCGCGTGCCGTCAGCTTCGCCGCCCGGCGGAACGCCTCCGCGTCCCGGAGCGCCCCGAGGGCGCCGAGGGGCGGGAGCGCCGTACCTGTCGCGAAGGTCCCGCCGACGCCGGCCTCGACCTCCGCCGCGAGCAGCAGCGGATGCGGCGCATCTCGCCGGAGCGCCTGGGTCAACGCCAGCACCGCCTCGCGCGGGCCGTTCCGGATCACGAAGCCACCCACGCCGATCTCGAGGGCATCCTCGATGAGCGCGTCGAGGTGTTCGAACCCGGCGCGCGGATCCCACCAGAGCTCAGGGACGAGGAGTCCCGCGAGCGGATGGATCACGCGGGGGTGTAGGCCCCGAGGACGCGTGGGCCGCGTGCCCCGGTGGCAGTCGGCACGTTGCCTGGCCGGCCCTGCAGGTGGAGCCAGCCGAGGAAGGCGAAGGCGACCGCCTCCTTCGCATCGCCGTCGAAGTAGAGTCGGTCGAACCGATGGACAGTGCGCGGCGCGAGGGTCATCGCGATTGCCTCGCGCAACACGGGGTGGTGCGCGCCGCCGCCGGAGAGGAGAACCTCCTCGATCGGCTCCGGCACGAAGCGCTCGACGGCGAGCCCGATGCTCCGCGCGGTGAGCCAGGCGGCGGTACAGACGATGTCCGCGTCGGTGGCATCGGGACGCGCAGCCCGGCAGCGCGCGATGACGTCCGCGATATACGCGGCCGTGTAGCGCTCGCGCCCCGTCGACTTCGGCGGCGGCGCGGCGAACCAGGGATCCGCGAGGAGCGCCTCGAGCACCGGCTCGATCGGCGTACCCTGCGCGGCGAGTCGGCCGTCCACGTCGTACGGCAGCGCCGGGCGGAGCGCCCGCGTCACCCCGTCGAGCACGGCGACCCCTGGGCCGGTGTCGAAGGCCCGCACGCCCTCGAGCGCGCCGCGCGGCGGGACGACGGTCAGGTTTCCCATCCCCCCGAGGTTCTGCAGCAGGCGCCAGTGATCGTCGGCGGCGAAGAGCATCGCGTCGGCGATCGGCACGAGCGGCGCACCCTGTCCCCCCGCGGCGACGTCGCGCACGCGGAAGTCGGCGATCACCGGCCGCCCCGTGCGCTCGGCGATCACCGCGGGCTGGCCGAACTGCCAGGTGGCGTGCGGCGGGTCGTGCCAGACGGTGTGCCCGTGCGAGGCGATCGCTGCGATCTCGTCGCGCGCGACGCCGGCCTCGGCGATCGCGGCGACGGCGGCATCCGCGAGCACCGCGCCGAGGTCGAAATCGAGTCGCGTGTATTCGGCGGGGGAGGCGCCGACGAGGGCGGCCGCGAGCCGCTCCCGCATCGCCGGCGCGTACCCAAGCGTGCGATGAGCGAGGAGCTGCGGCGTCACACGGCCCGCCTCATCCTCGGTGAAGCGCACCACGGCCGCGGTGACGCCGTCGAGCGAGGTGCCGGACATCACCCCGACGAGGACGGTCACGCGCCGCTCACCGGGGGCGGTGGCCCGGGGAGCACGCGCCGCACGACGCCGCCCGCGGCGTCGAGGCGCGCGAGCGCCGTCGCCACGTCGAGCCCGAGTTGCCGCATCACGATCGCGACCTTCACCCGCCCGTCAGCGGCGTCGAGCGCACGACACGCCTCATCACGACTGAGGGCGCAGGTCACCATCAAGAGGCGCTCCGCGCGGTCCCGCAGCTTCGCGTTCGTCGCCTGCAGATCTACCATCAGGTTGCCGTACGTCTTCCCCACGCGGATCATCGCGCCCGTCGTGAGCATGTTCAGCACCATCTTCGTCGCGGTGCCCGCCTTGAGCCGCGTGGAGCCCGTCACCACCTCAGGCCCCGTGATGGGGAGGATCAGCACATCGAGAGTCTCCGCCAGCTCGGGGGGCGGCGGCGAGCAGGCGACGAGCACCGTGCGTGCCCCGATGGCGCGCGCATACGCGAGCGCACCGCGGACGTACGGCGTCGTCCCGCTCGCAGCAATGCCGACCACCACGTCCCCCGCGACGAGCCCCTCCGCCTCGAGGTCGGCGCGTCCACCCTCCGGCGCATCCTCCGCCCCTTCCTGCGACCGGAACATCGCCGCCATCCCCCCCGCGATGATGCCGCGCACGAGGGCGGGGTCGCTCCCGAAGGTCGGGGGACACTCCGAGGCGTCGAGGACGCCGAGCCGCCCCGACGTGCCCGCGCCCGCGTAGAGGAGTCGACGCCCCTCGCGGAAGGCCGTCTCGATGAGCGCGACGGCCCGCGCGATCGGCTCACGCTGCGTGGCGACCGCCTCCGCGACGGAGCGATCCTCGGCCGTCATGAGATCGACGATCTCGAGCGGGGAGGCGAGATCGATGTCGGCGGTGCGGGGGTTGCGCCGCTCGGTGACCCGGGGATCGAGCATGGGGTGTAACTTATGAGCGATGCTCCACCGCCGCATTCTCCGTCCCGTGCACCGTCGGCTCGCCGCGGTATCCGCCCGCGGCACCAGCGTCACCGCCGTCGTGACCATCATCGCGTGCGCCCTCGGGGTCGCGACCCCTGCGGCGGCGCAGCTCATCAAGGTGCCGGCCCCGACGGCGGCGACGCGCCCCATCACCCTCTCCGCCACGGTGGGCTTCCTGCAGAGCCAGGGCCGCGTCGACGGGCAGAGCGGCGCCATCTGGTATCTCGGCGAGGCGGTGCAGCGACGGGTGTCCCTCGACGTGGGACTCCGCAGCGGCGCCCTCGGCGTCGCCCTCGTGGACGCGCGACTCCCGCTCAGCCGCAGCGGCGGGAGCGCCCTCGCGAACAGCGACGGCGACATCGCGCAACGCAGCTATCTCGTCACGTTCCGCAGCCGGGAGACCGAGGGCGCGCACCAGATCGTCGAGCTCGGTGGCGGGCTCTCCCAGTGGGCCGACTACCGCGGCACCGACCCGCTCACGGCCGACGAGGCCAAGGCGCGGCATGCGCTCACGCTGATCGTCGGCTATGGATTCGGCTTCACCCTGGGGAAGCGCACGACGCTGACCCTCGTGCAGGACTACGCGACGCTCTGGGGCCCCGGCGAGGGGCTCCGCGCCGGCGAGACGCGCGCCGTCCGCCAGTATGTCACGCGCGTCGGCATGCGCTACCGCTTCACCGGCACCCGCTGACCCTCCCCGCGCTTCGACCGAGGACCGACCGATGACCTCCGCCCATCTCCCCCGCCGCGCCGTCGGCGCGCTCCTCCTCGCGACCGTCACGCTGCAGGCCTGCCGGCCCGGGGCCGCGACCCCGACGCCCGCGCCGTCCGACGCCCGCTACTCCGGGACGTACGCCGGCGGGTGGCGCTACCCTGAAGCGCGCGAGGCGACCTTCGGCGCCTCGGCGATGGTCGCCAGCAACTCCGACCTCGCGAGCGAGGCGGGGGTCGAGATCCTGCGCGCCGGCGGGAACGCCGTCGACGCCGCCGTCGCGGTGGGGTTCGCGCTCGCCGTGACGTACCCGTTCGCGGGGAACATCGGCGGGGGCGGCTTCATGACGATCCGGATGGCCGACGGCCGGACCGCCGCGCTCGACTATCGCGAGGTCGCACCGCTCGCCGCGACGCGTGACATGTTCGTCGATGCGACGGGCCGCCTCACCGACCGGAGCGTCGTCGGTCACCTCGCCTCGGGCGTCCCGGGCGCGGTCGCCGGCCTTGATGCGGCGCTGCAGAAGTACGGGACGATGTCACTCGCCCAGGTGATGGCCCCCGCGATCCGCCTCGCGCGCGACGGCTTCGCCGTCGACAGCAGCCTCTGGCGCTCGCTGCGCGGGTCGCAGGAGCGGCTCTGCCGCTTCGCCGGCTGCGCGCTCTTCTTCCCCGGTGGCGAGGCGGTCCCGCCCGGCCAGCGGCTCGTGCAGGGCGACCTCGCGCGGTCGCTGCAGCTCATCGCGGAACGCGGTCCGGCGGCGTTCTATGACGGGCCGGTGGGCGAGACCCTCGTGGCGGAGATGGAGCGCGGCGGCGGGATCATCACCCGCGAGGACCTGCGCCGCTACGAGGCGAAGTGGCGCGAGCCGGTGATCTCGACGTACCGCGGCTACACGCTGATCACGATGCCGCCCTCCTCGTCGGGCGGGATCACGATGACCGAGACGTTCAACATCCTCGAGACCTTCGGCCCGCTCCCCGCGTTCGGCACGGCGCCGTATATGCATCTCCTCGCCGAGGCGTTCCGTCGGAGCTTCCAGGACCGCAACGCGAAGCTCGCCGATCCCGACTTCGTCCCCGTGCCACGCGCCGAGCTCGTGAGCAAGTCGTACGCCGCCACGCTCGCCGCGACGATCGACCGCACCCGCGCCTCGAAGACCCCGGCGTTCGCGCCGCAGGGTCGCGAGCCGGAGCACACCACGCACTACAGCGTCGTGGATGCCGCGGGCAACGCCGTCGCCACGACGACGACCATTAACGGCGGCTACGGCTCCGCGGTCTGGGTGCCGGGCGGCGGCTTCTTCATGAACAACGAGATGGATGACTTCGCCGCGCAGCCCGGGACGCCGAACATGTTCGGCCTCGTGCAGGGAGAGGCGAATGCGGTGCAGCCCGGCAAGCGGATGCTCTCCGCGATGTCCCCGACGATCGTGCTCGACCCGCAGGGACGCGTGCTGCTGGTGGTCGGTGCGGCGGGTGGTCCGACGATCATCACGGCGGTCACGCAGGTGATCCTCAACGTGATCGAGCATCGGATGACGCTCGGCGACGCGATGCGCGCGCCGCGCCTGCACCACCAGTCGCTCCCCGACCAGATCCGCGTCGAGAGCCAGGGCTTCGCGGACGCGGAGCTCGCAAAGCTCGAAGAGATGGGCCACGCGCTCGCTAAGCAGGGGGCGATCGCCAACGTGAACGCGATCATGCGCGTCCCCGGCGGCTGGCACGGCGTCCGCGAGCCACGCGGCTCGGGCGCCGCGGTCGGCTACTGAGGGCGGGACCGCCCCCACCCGACCCGACGCGCATGCGCCTCCTCCTCCGGCTGCTCCACTGGATGCGGCCGTACCGCTGGCGGTTCGCGGCGGGGCTCGCCTGCGTCGTCCTCTCCACGGCAATCAACAGCCTCATCCCCACCCTGCTCAAGCAGGCGATCGACGCGCTGGGGAGCGGGGCGGGCGTCACCGCCGTCGTCCGCATCGGCGCCACGATGGTCGCGGTCACGCTCACGATGGCGTTCTTCCGCTTCCAGATGCGGGAAATCCTCAACGGGGTCTCGCGGATCGTCGAGACCGACCTGCGGGATGCCGCCTTTGCGCGATGCACCACCCTCGACGCCGCGTGGTACGGCCGCACCCGCACCGGCGAGGTGATGGCGCGTCTGACGAACGACCTCGGGGCCGTCCGAATGGCCGTCGGCCCCGCGATCATGTACCTGACCAACACCATCTTCGGCGCGCTCTTCGCGCTCGCCTACATGGTGCAGATCAGCCCGCGCCTCACCCTCCTCGCGCTCCTCCCGATGGTGCCGCTGCCGTGGGTGATGTGGACGCTGGGACGCGCCACGCACGACCGGTTCGAGCGGGTGCAGGCCCAGTTCGGCGACCTCACCACGATGACACAGGAGCACCTCTCCGGCGTGCGCGTCGTGCGCGCCTACGCCCAGGAGGAGGCTGAGACCGCACGCTTCGCCGCGTTGAGTGATGAGTACCTCGCGCGGAATATGCGCCTCGCACGTCTGAATGCGCTCTTCAATCCCAGCTTCACCCTCCTCGCCGGACTCGGCGCCGCCGTCGTCCTCGGCGTGGGAGGCGGGATGGTGCTCGACGGGCGGATGAGCGTCGGGACCTTCGTGGCGTTCGGCCTCTACCTCGCCAACCTGACCTGGCCACTCATCGCGCTCGGGTGGGTCACGAACCTCTTCCAGCGCGGTGCCGCCTCGATGCGTCGCGTCCTCGACATCCTCGACGCCGAGCCGACGCTGCGCGATGCCAGCGCGCCCGGGACGGCGCTCCCCCCCGCCAGCGGCGGCCGGCGCCTCACCCTCGAGCAGGTCAGCTACACCTATCCTGGCACCGCGCGCGAGGTGCTGCGCGACATCACCGTCGACGTCCCCGCCGGGACGACGCTCGGCATTGTCGGCGCGACGGCGAGCGGGAAGAGCACGCTGCTCGAGCTCCTCCCGCGCCTCACCGATCCGACGCGGGGGCGAATCCTCCTCGACGGCATCGACCTACGCGAGATCCCACTGCACGTCCTGCGCGCCGAGATCGGCTTCGTCCCGCAGGAGAGCGTGCTCTTCAGCGAGACGATCCGCGCGAACCTGGAGTACGGCACCGGCGACGGCGACGCCGCGCGCTGGGCGGCGGGGGTCGCGCAACTCGCCGAGACCATCGAGGCGCTCCCGGATGGCTGGGAGACGATGCTGGGCGAGCGTGGCGTCAACCTCTCGGGTGGCCAGCGCCAACGTGCGGCGCTCGCCCGGGCGCTCGCACGCCGCCCCGCCGTCGTCATCCTCGATGATGCGCTCGCCGCCGTCGACACGCAGACCGAGGCCGCGATCCTCCGCGGGCTTCGCGAGGCGCTCGCCGGCCGCACCGCCATCATCGCGAGCCATCGCATCACGGCGGTGCGCGATGCGCACTGGATCCTCGTTCTCGACGAGGGCCGCATCGTCGAACAGGGGCGCCACGAGGAGCTCCTCGCCGCGCGCGGTCGGTACTGGGCGTTGCTCGACCGTCAACGCCTCGAGGAGGAGCTCGAGGCCGCGGAGCCCCCGACGGCGGTGCCGGGCAGCGCCTGACGGGGCGCCGGGCGAAACGCTGATTGAGGGGAGGGGGCGCGGGGCGGCATCGTCCGCTCGTCACACCTCACCCTCACAGGAGCTCGCGATGTCCGCTTCCCCCGTCCGTGTCGCCACCCTCGTCACGGCACTCGTCTCCCTGCTCGCTGTCCCGGCCGCTGCCCAGCGGAGCGACACCCCCCGCTTCGCCGTCACCGTCGGTGCCGGCGTCCCCCTCGGCGACATGGGCGACGCCGCCAAGACCGGGTACGTGATCGGTGCGCAGGTCGATATGCCCGTGACCGACCGCTTCACCGCCCGCATCAGCGGCGACTACGCCCGCTACGCCTTCTCGAATGATCTCGCCGACGTCGTCGGCGATGGGCACTGGACGCAGATCGGGGTGATGGCGAGCGCGATCGCGCCGATCCAGACCACGGGCGTGTACCTGCTCGGCGGCCTCGGCTTCTACCAGATGGACAGCAACGTGTCGGGGAGCGACTCCGAGTCGGATCTCGCCTACACCTTCGGCGCCGGTGTCGGCCGTGGCCGCTGGTTCCTCGAGGCGCGCTACCAGTCGATCCAGCTCGACCCCGAGATGCACTCGATGCCGATCGTGCTCGGCTGGAAGTTCTAGATCCGGTCGCGGATAAAGGCCGGGGTGAGGTCCTGCAGCCAGCTCGAGAGCACGGTGAACCGATTGCTCACGAGCAGGAGCCCGACGCAGAGCAACAGCACCCCGGCCACGCGATTGACCCACACCATCCGGTGCCGCACCCGGGCGAAGAGATCGAGGAAGCGGTCCACCGCCAGCGCGGCGAGCAGGAACGGCACCGCGAGCCCGGCTGAGTAGGCCCCGAGCAGCTGCAGGCCGCGGCCGAGGTCCCCCTCGTTCGCGGCCATCGTCAGGATTGCCCCGAGGATCGGGCCGATGCACGGGGACCACCCCGCGCCGAAGGCGATTCCCACGAGTACGGTGCCGAAGTAGCCGAGCGGCTTGTTGGCCAGGTGCAGCCGCGTATCACGCGCGAGCAGCCCGAGGTTGAACACCCCAAGCAGGTAGAGGCCGAAGGCGATGATCATCACGCCGCCGATCCGGCTGATGAGGTCGCGGTTGCGGATCATCAGCTGCCCGAAGGCCGTGGCCCCCGCGCCAAGCGCGAGGAAGATCATCGAGAAGCCGACAACGAAGAGGACCGCGTGCACCAGCGCCTCGCGCCGCGTGTGCCGCAGGTCCTCGAGCGACATCCCCGTGATGAAGGTCACGTAGCTCGGCACGAGCGGCAGGACGCACGGGCTCAGGAAGCTGAGTACTCCGGCGGTGAAGGCGATGCCGAGCGAGAGGGGAGATTCGAATCCGGACACGGCGGGATCCTGACAGAGGGCGAGGGCGCGCGACGCCCCGGAATATGGGCGCCGCGCCGGACGGGCGGACGGGGGCTAGGGCCGGCGGGGCCCGCCCCGCTGACACTCGCGACAGATCCCGTGGATGACGAGCCGGTGCCGCTGCCGCGCGAAGCCGCGCGACTCGGCCACGATCGTGGTCATCCGCTCGAGCCGCTCATCACGGAACTCCTCGACCCGGCCGCACTGGTCGCAGACGAGATGCTCGTGATGCGGGATGTCGCGCGCCGGCTCGAAGCGGCGGAACCCCTCGCCGAAATCACGCTCGACGAGCAGCCCGCTCGCGAGGAGGGTGTCGATGGTCCGATAGATCGTCGCCGTGCCCACCGCCCCACCGCCGCGGGCGACCTCCGCGGCCACCTCCTCCGCGGAGAGATGCCGCTCCGAGGTCAGCAGCGCCTCCGCGACCGCGAGGCGCTGCGCCGTCACCGGGAGGTTCTGCTCCCGGAGGTAAGCGACGAACCGCGCTACTGCGGGGTGCTCCGACACCGCAGCTCCGCGATTCGCGTGCGCGCCTCGTCGCCCGACATCCGCTCGGGCTCCACCACCTCGTTCGCGCGCGCCTTCACCCCCTGCACCACCGCCTCGACGGTGATGAGCGGCGCGTCGGCCTCGGCCACCACCTCGTGCTCCCACTTCCCGCGATCGGGCCCCTTCCGGGTCCAGCGGTAGCGCGCGCTGAAGACGACGTGGCGCGTCCGCGCCGGGTCCTCAGGCTCCGCCGCGATGACCGCGACCCCCGTCTCCAACGCGCCCTGCCGCAGCGGCGGGAAGAAGTGGAGCTCCGCGAGCCGTGCCTCAGGCACGACCTCCGCGATGTCGAGGAGGAACCGCTCGCGGGCGTCCGCGGCGAGGGCGAGGGTCGACTGGGCCATCGGGGAAAGATCGCCGGGGCGACGCCCGACCACCACCCGCGCACCCGGTGACCCGCACGTCCAGCAGCGCGCGCCGCCAGCGCCGCGAGGTCAGAGCAGCGCGACGGGGTCCCGGTCCACCGCGAGGCGCATCGCCCCGGCGGCGGGCACCTCGACCCCGTCGACGAGCCCCGCGAGGAGCCGGGTCAGCGGGGCCGCCTGCGCCGATTTCAGGATGACGTGCCACCGATACCGCGTCTTCACCCGCTCGATCGGGCAGGGTGCCGGCCCCAGCACCGTCACGCCGAGCCCGAAGCGCGCGTCCGCGCCGACGAGCCACCGCGTGACGCGCTCCGCGAAGTCGGCCACCGCCCCTTCATCGAGCCCGCTCACGACGACGTTCGCGAGCCGAAGCGTCGGCGGATACGGGGGATCCTCGCGTGCCGCGAGCTCCTCCGCGACGAACCCGAGGAAATCATGCGACGCCGCGTGCCGCACGGCGTGATGCCCAGGCGTCCGCGTCTGGATCACAACCTCCCCGCCCCGCGGCCCGCGGCCCGCGCGCCCCGCCACCTGGCTCAGCAGCTGGAAGGTCCGCTCGCTCGCCCGGAAGTCCGGGAGGTTGATGCCGACGTCGGCGTCGATCACCCCCACCAGCGTGACATTCGGGAAGTCGAGTCCCTTTGCGATCATCTGCGTGCCGAGGAGGAGGTCGATCTCCCCACGCCCGAAGCGCTCGAGGATTCGCGCGTGCGCCCACTTCCCGCTCGTCGTGTCGACGTCCATCCGCGCAATCCGCGCGGTCGGGAACCGCTCGACGAGAAGCCGTTCCACCTGCTGCGTCCCGAGCCCACGCTGCCGCTCCATCGGCGCGTCGCAGTCGGGGCACCGCTTCCCCGCCGGCTCCTGATGCTGGCAGTAGTGGCAGACGAGCCGCTCGGGGGTCCGGTGATAGGTCAGCGAGATCGAACAGTCCGGGCAGGCCGCCACGTGCCCCTCGGCGCACTGCACGAAGGCCGCGTATCCACGTCGATTGAGGAGGAGCATCGCCTGCTCGCCGCGCGCGAGGCGGTCGTGGACGAGCGCCTCGAGCGAGGCGGAGACGACCTGCCGCCGCGCGACCTCGTCGGGGAGCGAGGCGCGCCGTTCCTGCCGGAGGTCGACGACACGCACCGCCGGTAGCGTCCCGCCCCCGACACGCGCCGGCAACGAGAGGAGCGCGAGGCGACCCTGCTGCGCGTTCCGCCAGCTCTCGAGGCTCGGCGTCGCGCTCCCGAGCACGCACCGCGCCCCGGTCTCGCGCGCACGAATCAACGCCACCTCGCGCGCGTGGTACCGCGGGGCCTCCGCCTGCTTGTAGCTCGCCTCGTGCTCCTCGTCGACGATGATCGCGCCGAGGTCCGGGAGCGGCGCGAAGACCGCCGAGCGCGCCCCGACCGCGATGCGCTTGGTACCGGCACGGAGCGCCCGCCAGGCGTCGAGCCGCTCCCCGTCGGAGAGCCCCGAGTGGAGCACCGCGACGAGGTCGCCGAATCGTCCCCGGAAGCGGTCCACCGTCTGCGGCGTGAGCGCGATCTCGGGGACGAGCACGATCGCCGTGCGCCCCTCGCGACGCACCACCTGCTCCAGCACCTCGAGATAGACGAGGGTCTTCCCGCTCCCAGTGACGCCGTGCAGGAGCGCCGCACCCCCAGAGGGGAGCGCGAGAATCGACGCGACGGCGTCCCGCTGCGCCGCCGTCGGCGCGTGCACCGCGACGGGGGACGGTGGCTGCGCCGCGAAGGGATCGCGCGGACGGTCGGCGGTGTCGAGGCGCGCGACGCCGCGCCGCACGAGCCCCTCCACGACCGACGGCGTGCAGCCGAGCTGCGCCGTCACCGCGGCGAGGTCGGCCGTCCCGCCAAGCTGTTCGACGAGCTCGAAGAGCGCCCGCTGCTGATGGGCCCGCCCGAACACCCGGTCGCGCTCGAGGAGCGAGGGGAGCGCGTCGGTCAGGACGATCAGCCGCGCGGTCCGGCCCGGCGCATCGGGGCGGCTCGCGACGCCGAGCGCGGCAGGGAGCGCCGCGCGGCAGACGAGCCCCAGCGCGGTGACGTGGTAGTCCGCGATCCACTGGCACGCCGCGAGAAGGTCGGGCGGGAGCGCCGGCTCGACGTCCGGCGCGTCGAGGATCGGCTTGGCCTCGACCGCGCCGAGCGATGCGCCGTCGCTCGGCCCCGCGCAGAAGCCGACGACGCGGCGACCGCGCACCGGCACCACCACGCGTGCACCGGGAACCACTCGATCGGTCAGCGCCTCCGGCACCGCATAGGTGAAGGTCCGGCGCAGCGGCAGCGGGAGCGCGACCTCGACGAGGCGCCGCGGCCCCGAGGGGGTCGCGGTCATCAACCGCCCGGACGGCCCGCGCGCACGCCGTCCCCACCGCCGGCAGCGGCAAGCCAGGTGGTGAGCGCGTCGGGGAGTTCGCTCGGTCCCTGGACCGCGGGAAGGTCCCGCGCGCACCGTGCACAGGTCCGCAGGGCGCTCCGGTTCCAGCTGCCACAATCGGGACAGAACATCGGTCAGAGCCAGCCGCGGCGGCGGAGAAGCAGAATCAGCGCCCCGCCGAGCCCGAGCTGCAACGCCAGCATGACCCAGAAGCCGTGCGGCGAGTGCGAGAGCGGGACCTCCTCGAAGTTCATCCCCCACATCCCGCTCACGACGACGAACGGCACGCTGAGCGTGGCGACGACCGTGAGTCCCTTCGTCACGAGCCCCATCCGATTGGAGACCTGCGTGAGGTACGAGTCCATCGTGCTCGAGAGGAGGTCGCGGTAGGCGTCGAGCGCCTCGTTGAGTCGGATGACGTGGTCGTACACGTCGCGGAAGTAGATCTGCGACTCGGGGGAGATGAGCGACGAGGGGCGGTTCTGCAGGATATTGAAGACCTCGCGCATCGGCGCGAGGTGGCGTCGGAGCTGCAGCACGAGCCGCTTCACCGAGAAGATGTCGCGCAGCGCCTCCTGCTCGAAGCGCACGAAGACGCGCTCCTCGAGCCCGTCCACGAAGGCGTCGAGCTGATCGACGATCGGGAAGTAGGCATCGACCGTCGCATCGAGGACGTGGTGCATCAGCCGGCTCGCCCCGCGCTCGAGGAGTTCCGGCGCCCGCGCGAGCCGATCCGCCAACACATCCACCCCGGGCGCGTGCGGCCCGCGCACCGTGACGAGCGCGTTCGGCCCGAGGAAGCACCAGAGGTTGAAGGTGTCGATGTCATACTGGTCCGGCGTCTCGTCCATCAGACGCACGCCGCGGATCACCACGAGGAGATAGCGCGGGAACTCCTCGACCTTCACGCGCCCCTCGGCGGAGGTCGTGTCCTCGATGCTCAGCGGATGGAACTGGAAGACGCTCCCGAGCAGTGCGTGCTGGTCCGGGTGCCGGAGGTCGATGTCGACCCAGAGGGTGCCCTGACCGGAGGCGAGGATCTCCGGGAACTCCGTCGGGTCGAGATCGCGGCGCAAGGCGCCCGCTGGCGGCTGGTACCAGGAGCGTGGGACGCTCGTCCCCTCGGAGTCGCCGGCGTCGTCACGACGCCGGAGGCGCAGCGTCTTCCGCGGCCGAGAGGGAGGCATACCGGAAGCTACCGCAGCGCCTCGAGGTGCGCGACGACGCCCGCCGCGAGCCGCGGCGGGTCATATCCCCCCTCGAGGGCGCTCACCAGACGGCCGCCACACCACCGCTCGGCGCGCGCCACGAGCCCACGCGTGACCTCGGCGAGATCCTCGGGCTCGAGCGTGAAACCACCCAGGGGATCGCCGGCGAGCGAATCGAAACCGGCGGAGATGAGCACAAGGTCCGGCGTCCACCCATCGGTCGCGGCGTCGATCGCCGCGAGGAGCATCTCGCGGTAGGTGGCGGCGGCGAGCCCCGCCGCCATCGGCGCGTTCCAGACCGTCCCGTGCGGCCCGCGGTCATCGGCCGCACCCGATCCCGGATACCAGGGCCATTGATGCATCGAGACGAAGCGAATCCGAGGATCGTGCTCGACCAGCGCCTGCGTCCCGTTGCCGTGGTGCACGTCCCAGTCGACGATGAGCGCCCGTGCGGCGCCGAGCCGGAGCGCGTGATGCGCGCCGAGCGCGACGTTGCCGAAGAGGCAGAACCCCATCGCCTGGTCACGGAGCGCATGGTGGCCCGGCGGGCGCACCGCGACGAAGCTCCGGCGATTGCGCCCGTCGAGCGCGCGCTCGACGCCCTCGAGCACGGCGCCCGCGCCGGCGGTCGCGGCATCCCAACTCCCCTCACTCGCGACGGTGTCGGCGTCGAAGCGCGTACCGCCCGCGGCGGACGCCTTGCGCACCCGCGTCACGTAGGCGGGGTCGTGCGCGAGGGCCAACTCGGCCTCGGTGGCGTGCCGGCCCTCGAGGAGGTCGAGCGCCATGAAGAGCTCAGGATGGTACTTCAGCGCGCTCGTGATGGCGCGCACCCGGCCGACGTGTTCCGCGTGGCGCCAGCCGGTGTCGTGACGACCGACGTCGGCGTGGGAGAGGAAGGCGAGGGGCGTCGGCGTCACAGAGCCGCGGGGCGACGCGGCGCCCCCCTCACTTCACCGGCCGACGATGCCGATAGGTGAGCAGGAAGGTCGACCCGTCGCGCGCACCGGCGGCCGACACCGTCGACGCCTCGTCGCGCACCTCGTGGCCGCGCAGCTTCATCACGTACTCGTGCGCCGGGTGGAGCCGCTGTCCGAATGCCTCGAGCGCCGCCGCCTTGAGCGCCACCACGCTGACCGCGCTGCCACAGCGGACCGCGATGGTCTCCCAGAGCTCCGGCAGCTGCACGCGCACCGTGATCGCCGTCGCGTCGTCCGCGCCGAGGGCGAGCGCCGCGCCGTGCGTCCGGAAGGGGAGCGTCACCCCCGCGCTCACGAGACCGCCGCCGGCGTCGCCGCCGGGGGGAGCGAGGTGAGGAACTGCGCCACCTGCGCGTCGAACATGTACGACGAGGCGCTCACGCTCGTGGCGCCCATCTCCTCGGTGGCGGCGATGGCGATCTCTTCACCTCCCTGCCCGCGCAGGCTCATCCAGTTCGGCCCCTCCTTTTCGAGGAAGGCCGAGTAGATGCCCGACTGCCGAGCGAAGAACTCCCGCGCCGACACGAGCACCTCGGCCGGCGAGAGTGAGGTGCGCTGCTGCTGGAGGGTCCTGCCGCTTTGCTGGTGTCTCACCTGAGGTCCTCGTGGGGGGATTTCCGGCGGGAAATCTAGCATTCGGCACCGACCGTCGTGGAGCGGACGCCACCCCGTCGCCAGGCACCTTCCGACCGCTCCGCGGGTCTCACGCCCGCTGGTGTGGAGCGCCGTTCCCCGTGGGGTGGCGCGCTCAGCCCTGCCCGTAGAGGCGCGTGGCGAACGCCTCCTTGATCCGGACGGTGATGGGACCCGGAACCCCGCCACCCACCGGCTTCCCATCGAGCGTCACGATCGGCTGCACGTCGGTCGTCGTCCCGCAGACGAAGAGTTCATCCACTCCCGGGAGCTCCTGCAGGCTCACCGGCCGCTCCTCGCACGGGATCCCGAGCTCGCGGATGATCTCCATCAGGATGGCCCGGGTGATCCCGGGGAGGATGTGGTGCGTGAGCGGGTGGGTGCGGAGCACGCCGTGGATGACCGCGAAGGCGTTCGTCGCCGCCCCCTCGGTGACCATCCCGTCGCGATGGAGGATCGCCTCGTAGGCCTCGTGCTCCTTCGCGGCCTGTCGCGCGAGCACGGGACCGAGGAGGTTCACCGTCTTGAGGTCACAGCGCGCCCAGCGGATGTCGGCAAAGGTGATTCCCTTCGCTCCCTGGTCGCGCATGGCGAAGTTCGGCGTGAAGCGCTGCGCCGCCGCATAGACCGTGGCCGGCGTGCCGGCGGGCGGGAAATGGTGCGTGCGCGTGGCCGCCCCGCGAGAGACCTGCAGGTAGACGGTGGCTTCGCCGGTGGCAAGGTCGTTCTCGCGGACGAGGCGCGTGCAGACCTCATGCAACGCCGCCACGTCCGACGCGCCGAAGGCGTCGATGCGGATACCAGCGAGCCCCTGCGTCATCCGGGCCGCGTGCGCATCCCACGCGAAGACGCGTCCCTCGAGGATCCGCACCACCTCGTAGATGCCGTCACCGAAGACGAAACCCCGGTCGTTCGCGGGGATGAGCGCTTCCGCTTCGGGAACAAAGCGGCCGTTGAGGTAGACGATCGCCATCGCGCCGCCCCGGCTCAGCCCGCCCGCGCGGCGTCGGCCCGCGGGTGATCCGCCTCGAGGTAGTTCGTGAGCACCTCGACCACCTTCGACGTGCTCACGCGGATCTGGCCCATATCGTCGCGGAAGCGGATCGTGACGTCGTCATTGGCCGTGGAGTCGCCGTCGACGGTGATGCCGAAGGGGGTCCCTGCCTCATCCTGCCGACGGTAGCGCCGGCCGATGGCGCCGGCCTCGTCGTAGAAGACGTTGAACTTCTTCCGGAGCGCCGTCGCGAGGCGCTCCGCCATCTCGGGCTGGCCGTCCTTCTTGGTGAGCGGGAAGACGCCGGCCTTGATGGGAGCGAGGGCCGGATGGAGCCCCATCACCGTACGCCCCTCCTGCTCGCCGGGGACCGCCTCCTCACGCAGCGCGTTCACGAGGATCGCGAGCGTCACGCGGTCCGCACCCACCGAGGTCTCGATGACGTAGGGGAGGTAGCGCTTGTTGTTCGCCTGGTCGACGTACTCGAGCTTCTTCGACGAGAACTCCTGATGCTGCCGGAGGTCGAAGTCCGAACGGTTGTGCACGCCCTCGATCTCCTGGAAGCCGAGGGTGCCGCCGAAGTCGAAGTTGATGTCGAAGGCGGCGCGGGCGTAGTGCGCGAGCTCCTTCTCCGTGTGCTGATGGAACTCGAGCCGATCGCGGTCGAGACCGAGGGCGAGATGCCAGTCGAGACGCGCCTGCTTCCAGCGCTCGAAGTGCTCCATGTCGGTGCCCGGCTCGACGAAGAACTGCATCTCCATCTGCTCGAACTCGCGCGTCCGGAAGGTGAAGTTCCCCGGGGTGATCTCGTTGCGGAACGCCTTGCCGATCTGGGCGATCCCGAAGGGGACCTTCTGGCGCGTGGCCTGCTGGACGTTCAGGAAGTTGACGAAGATCCCCTGGGCCGTCTCCGGGCGGAGATAGACCACCGCCGCCGAGTCCTCCACGGGGCCCATGAAGGTCTTGAACATCAGGTTGAACTGGCGCGGCTCGGTGAGCTGGCAGTCGGTGTGCTCGCCGGGCTTCTTGGACGGCTTCCGCGGGCAGGCGGCGTCGGTGAGCTTGTCGGCGCGGAAACGCGCCTTGCACGCCTTGCAGTCGATCAGCGGGTCGGAGAACCCGCTCACGTGGCCGGAGGCCTCCCAGACGCGCGGGTGCATCAGGATCGCCGCGTCGAGGCCCTCGACGTCGTCGCGCTCGCGCACCATCGCATTCCACCAGCGCTGCTTGACGTTGTTCTTGAGCTCGACGCCCAGCGGACCGTAGTCCCAGACGGAGCCGGTGCCTCCGTAGATCTCGGAGGACTGGAAGATGAAGCCCCGGCGCTTGGCGAGGCTGACGAGGGAGTCGAGGACGTCGGGGCGATTCGCAGCGGACATTCGAGAAAACTAACGTCCGCACGTCGGAGGCGGACCCGGGTCGCCCTCGCTGCCGAGGGAACGCGTTCAGCCGCCCCCGTATGCCACGCTACGGCGCCCGCCGCGCGATCGTATACCCGCT
>JACCDJ010850191.1_pt1 | contig 21000 bp, 30 predicted proteins | sample 7444481 | NCBI WGS metagenome assembly JACCDJ01 (sample SAMN15323435, study PRJNA562643) | freshwater metagenome | isolation source: river surface water | place: USA:Blue River Watershed | collected 2017-08-15 | reverse complement strand
CCAGCGCAATTATTAATTTCTTCATGGGCAGTAAGTTCTCAGCAAATGAAGGTGCCTACGCAACAGGGCTTCGGTCATTCCAGATGCAATGTGTTGGTGCTGATCACGTGGGTTAATAATACTCACAGTGTCATGTTGGAAAATATTTTGGGCATACCTATATCTTGCGCCTGAAGGACGCAGGGCATCGAGATTGGTTTCCAAAAATTGGATCTGCGCTTCTTTTTTGGAACAATCAACCCTAAACGATTCCAAGTCACGGTGGTCCATAATGACCACGCTGGTACCTGGGGCTTGCGTAGCGCATCCTGCCAGCACCAAACAAGCGGCTAGGATCGCGGATTTGGTATTATACGATGTAAACATTCGCTCCTCAGATGCCAGATTAAATTTTTAGCCAACTCTACCTCGTTGCGTTCCCACTCGCTTCGCTCAGGATCATACTTGCCAGAATCCAGCTGAGACTGTATCCATCTTGCTTGTGCCCGGCTGTTGGAGCAGTCAGGTTGCATGTCAGCGAATGTGAACCTTGTGCTTTCAGGTAAACTTACGCAACCTGCCAGCACCAAAGGTATCAACAGTGTTAAGCCTTGCGATACCATGTCATGGCAGCTCGCAGAGCCTGCTCTGCTTGCTCAGTGGCCACATTGGTTTCGCGAACTACAAAAGACACTGCCTGCTTGAAGTTCATTTGGCGTTGGAAAATTGCCGTGATGGCAGTTTGCTCTAGATTTTGCATGATTTATATATCTAAAGGTTTCACGTGCTTGGGCCGACGTGCATAGGCCTTTTTGTTTTCCACTCGCTTGGGCTTGAACGGAGTACCGTTGGCAAACAGTACCACATGGGCACGAGTTCGCTGCCGGGGCAGTTCAAAACGAGTGGTAACAAAATTCTTCATGATGTTGATATAATAATGGAACACTTATTTAAGGTCAACCTTTTATACGACTGGTTACCAAACCGCCCAAAATTACCGCCGCGGCCCAGGTATCCAAAGAATAGGCAATAGACAATACAGGAAACAGGGTGTTCAAACTCCATATGATCAGCAAGGGTGCCGCTGCCAGCACCAATATTACTACAAGGACCAAAATTAGTATTTTCATGTCAATGCTCCAGTTTTGCAAAATTGTACAGCAGGCACCAATTGTTGTCAACCGTAAAAAAGCCCCAATTTATGGGGCTTTTGCAGTGTTGCTTTTTTGCAACTGTTGCTGTTTTAGTAACTTTGGCGCAAATGGCGGTAGTTCCATTCTTTGATCAGCTGTTCCAATTCGGCTGCGTTTTGTGGATGGCGTGCGGCAATCCACTGCTCAAAATCGCTAGGTTCACGAAATATTTCTTGAACCCGTTCCCAAAGTTCTCTAACAGAACTCATTTGCTCTTGGTTGGCGCAAATGATTTAGACCAACTCTCAACTGCTTCTGTCACGTGCTTGCTGTAGTCATACTTCATGGCATCTTGTGACAGTTTGATCATTTCTTGACCAACTTTGGTAGCAACATCGGTGCCGGCTTTCATGGCGTCTTTGGTGTATGCTGTTTGGGCATCCACAAACTCATTCATGCTTTTGGCAATGGCTTCATTCTTGGCAAATACTGTGTTTACCACTTGTTTTTTGGCTGTGGCAACTGCGTCGATTACTGTATCAAATGTGAACATGGTTTTCTCCTTTAGACGAAATGTTCTAATCCTAAGACCCTCACAGGCGTCTCTTAGTGATTGTACTAGTATATATGCTGCACTGCAACACGTAATCTGCCCAGTTTATCATTTTATTTTGCCAAAAAAACTTTATACCCAGCACAAACACACCAGGTAAATATTTGATCCATCAACTACTTCGAAGGAGATCAAAATGGAAATTTTAGTTGCACTGGTAGCTCTGGTAGTGGTCGGTACCATTTGGTACATATCCACTCAATCTACCAAATCCAAACCCAGCCAACCTGAGGCACCATACAAGGTCGAAGCACCTGTCGTGCAGGAGTCCGCGCCAGCGGCTGCACCCGCAAAGGAGGTGACTTCCGAAACTGCTTCTAAACCTGCTCGTGCCAAAAAGCCCGCAGCAGCAAAAAAGGCCCCCAAGGCCAAGGCCGCTACCAAAAAGCCAGCGCCAGCCAAAAAGCCAACGCCGGCCAAAAAACCAGCCAAGCCTAAAAAATAAAAAAGCCCCGAAAGGGGCTTTTTTATTGTGGGCAAGTTTTAGATAACTCCAAGTCGTTTGGCATGATCATACACTTGCTGGCTGGCCAAATTCTTGCCTTTGGCCTCGCACATGATGTCACCCCACTCTAGATGTTCCACAGCCCAGTCGTTCACAGCATCGTTCCAATAAAAGTCGCTGTGTGCCCTGAGCTGTTGTTTTTTATGGCCTCCAGCAAGGAGTCCATCAAGATTGGGAGCAGTTCGGGGGCAATGATCCACAAGAATATCTTCGCGACTAACACTGTAATGCAAAGCAGGACGAGTACCACGCCAAGAGTCAATAACCCTGCGAACACGATCATCCGTTGCCAGGATGTAGTCGCCATGCGAGTTGATCCAATGATGGTGAAGGTCAAGAACAAGAGCCACATGTTCACCAACAGCAAGAGTACAGTCCAATCCATTTGTCATCTCATCATTCTCGATGGTAATAAGATTCCTTGCCTCAGGCGTGAGTCGCCCCAAGGTTTGCAGGAACTTTGCTGGCCCACCTTTGCCAGACAAATGCACATTGATCTTGAAGCCATGATCATGCCATGACGCACCGTAGCCCATCCACCGTGCCATGTCAACGTGATATTCAAATTCTGCAATGCTGCGTTCTATGATTTCATCTGACTCACTTGCCAGCACACAAAACTGTCCAGGATGAAAGCTAAGACGCACATCTAGTCTACGAGCAGTTTCGCCAATGGGTGCAAAAATCTTTGCCAAGTGAGTTTGAATTTCAGGGCGTTGCCACCAGTCAATCCAGCTAGGCTCAGTGTAGCCTTGTAGCATCTCACTGCCCAGGCGTACCATTCGCCGTTCTGGGGGCAATGTGGCCACACGCTCAATCATTTTGACCGCTGCCGCTGCATTGTGATCCATGATATCCCACTGTCGCTGTTCTGCTTCATCAGGATGCTCCCGAAGCCAACGCATGGTGGTGCTACGTCCGTTGAGATCACGGTCTTTGGCATTCACTTTCATGCCGCCACATTCGGATGGGTCATTTAGCCATTTACAAGCAAAGCCAATACGTTTAGTCATTACCAAGGGTCTTTATCTTCAAAAGTGTCTAGAAATTTGGATACAAGTGCCAACACAGCACCAACGGCAACACTAGCCAAGAAAAATAGCAAAAGTGCGTCAAGGATACCGAACATATAAAGAGTATACGATGCTGTGTGCTAATTGTCAACCTAGCGTACCAAATCGACTCCAAACTCCGTTGCCCATACTGACCCAGCCAGCAGGCCCACCCGGAACAGGATTACTGTTAAATCGTACCGTTCCTTTGACTGCAGAATCTTTTGGAGTACCATCGCTGGTACCCAATTCCACTGCATCCAAATAGAGTTTTTTCACGCTAACACTACCGTCCGGATTTAGTGCTAGATTGTCCTTTTTGTTTGCGCTCAAAATCAAACTTTGCTCTCTTGGAGTGCCTAGCCAGGCCACATCACGCTGGCGTTTGCTGAATCCCAATTCCACTTCTTCGTCCCACAAACTGAGTGCATGAGCTGGTTCCAAGGTATTGATACCTACTCTACGATTGCCCACGTATAATGTTTGACTAAGCAAAGCTTCGCCAGCAGTTTGCAAATCTTTGACCATGCCCAGCCGGCTGATGTTGGTTTCAGTTATGCCCGAGCTAAGGCGATTGCCTTCAACAAATGGATTGCCGTTGAGAGTTATTTTAGATAGATCCAGACCTTCGTTACGAATACGCTCAAACACATTGTTGTTGTATGACTCAAAAACTTCTGCATCAAGCGATGCACGGGTGGCGGCTACTGTGTTGTTTATAATGCGTTGGAAAAATGTACCATCCATAGGCACATCGCCTTTGATGTGCAAATCACCTTCTATAACTGTTTGCCCTTTTACCTCAAGGCCCAAACTAATAATCTTGTTTTCAACAACCACACCGCCATCCAACAGAGTCATTTGTACTTGACTGCTTTTGTCTTCTATGCCGTTGCTGCTGAAGTTTTGTATTATACCGCCACGAATATTGTTGCCCGACACCACAAGGCTTTGTGCATTCACTGCATCGCCAGGAATACTGTTTTTTGGAAATGAAAATGTTGCTAGTTTTTTGCTGATTTCTGTAAGAACTATTTCTCTTACCACCTGATTTACATCTACTTCGTTGTAGAGCTTGGTTTTTACATGTTCGGCAGCTAGACGTCGAGCATCTTGCTCAAAATTGTTGACCACGGTGTCTGACACAGCATCCAGGCGCTGTTGAACTCTTGATTGATCCACATCCATGTTGCCCAGCATGTTGTCCAACTTGGCGCTGGCCAACCAGTTCAACTTGCTTTCATAATCTATAGAGTCAAGACGTTGCGTGAGTTTTTGCGCAACAAGGTTGTCAATTCTGGCGTTGAGTCTGGATTCAATATCTCTTACAAGATTACTGACTATTGTATCTACTTGATTGGTTATGTCCATTTTTTGCAAATCTCATTGAAATCACATGCTCATAATTTTTCTTGATCAGACTCTTGTACATGATATTTTTGTGTATTAAAAAATCACTTGCTCCTGCATCAATACTAAATTTGGCGCACTGCTTGAAAAACATTTGTCTACATCTAAAATCCAAGAAACTTCTCATGCTACTGCCTTGGATTTCATACACACTTCTGGTCCAAGCGTTTCTATCCTGGAGATCATAATCATGATACTCAAGATAGATACTGTCTGACTCGGTCCCTTTGACCACGCTGGGTATGCTGAATTCGCGGTCTTTGAAACTTTGGTTTTTGTAGTCACGTAATGTAGTTATCACTAGGTCCTTGGACAGACTACATAATTTGGCCAGGCAAGCCTGCTGTTCTATTTCGGTTTCAGCAAAAGTCAAAAATTCATCAAATGCTACCACACAGTCAAATTGGTCCTCGGCAGCCAGGGCCTGATCCCAATCAAGGTATTTTATTTTGGCATCATGCTGTCTTAAAAATGAGAGTGCAGATTCTGACACCTGTGTGACTGTGATTGCAGTTGAGGTGTAACTTAAAACCGCAGGATTAAAGCCTACAAACAAAATGCTCTTGCATTGTGTTTTGTAGTGTCCGTTAACTGCGTCTATAATTTCTCGTTTGCGCTTGATGATCTCGGCCTGTTTGCTACTGGTCAAAAAAGCATCAAAGCCAATCTGGGAGTAATCGATAAAGTGCATTATTATTCTTCTATCCTTATGATATGTATTTATAAGGCCCTGTCCAAAAATATCATCACATATAAATATCAATACAACAATCAAAAAAGGAGCGTTCGATGGATATTTTCAAACTCATTGGTGATCTAGGGTTTCCTATAGCCGTTGCGCTTGCAGGCGGTTACTTTGTGTATCTTACAATCAAACTTTTATTGCAAGGTGTGTTGGGCAGCATCAAAGGCATGGCAGGTATCATCACCGCTTTAGACAATCGTGTCAAAACCATGAACCACGACGTTGTTCGTATTGATACAATTGTGTCCAATGCCTTGGGCTTGCGACCTGATGTGGATCGTATTGCTCGCGCAGATGGCAAAAACGATGCAAGGAGAGATTAATGGGCAAATATCAAAAATGGTGGGATAGCCTAGATCCACAAATGCAAACTTATCTCAAGGCGCAACCAGTCTGGCATGATCGAGATATTTACAAAGCTGTGTTGTACGGTGGTGTGATTGGATTCTTGATAGGACTGTTGTTCTAAGGAATAGATAAATGGACGTAGTTGAACTAATAAACAAGTATGGATTTCCCATCGTCATGGCTGTGGGCATGGGCTACATTATCAAGTATGTGTGGGAATGGAGCACCAAGGAAGTCAAACCTGTGATTTCAGAGGCAAACACTGTGCTGATTGCACTGATTGACAGGATACGTATGTTAGATAATGATTTGATACGACTGAATCAAAAAGTAAATACTGTTCTGCATCTTAGAGGCAAAATGATCGAAAGCGATCGCGTAATGGAAACTGTCAAAGTCGAACGCGAAGCAGCCAAACAATTTGATCAGGCAGTACGATTAGATGATGGCATCCACAGCCAGCCCAAGACCTCAAAGCCTAAAAAAGAATCGGCTGAATCACAAGATGACAAAGAAGCAAGAACAGGAAACCCTTGATTGCATGACAATAGTATACATCCATGGTGCCAGTGCCACCAGCGAAAGTTTTGCACGAATCAAAGAACATATTCCCAAACACAGCGTGTTCTTGGATTACAAAAGCAACAATGGCTTCGACAATAACTTAAAACTCATGGCGCAACAAATTGAGCCAATTGAAAAAATTTTTTTTATTGCGCACAGCCTAGGTGGCATCTACGCCATACATCTTGCCCATCTTTTTCCAAACAAGATATTAGGCGCAGTCACTATCAGCACTCCCTATGGCGGCAGCAGAGAGGCAGATTTTGCCCGATACTTTTTGCCATTTAGTCAGCTCATGCGCGACATTGGCACAATGAGCAGTCCTATGAGCAAGATAAAAAACTTGAACTATCCCAAGCATAGATGGACCAATATTATAACAACCGAAGGTGCAAGTCCTTGGATCAAACAATACAACGATGGTGTGGTTACTCTAGAAAGCATGCGAGCTATTACTGACATGGAACTGGTTGAGTTGCCGCTAAACCATTATGAAGTGGTGATCAGTGATAAAACTATTGCAATTATCAAGGATCGCCTGGCAAGAACACCCTTAGGACCGTAACTTCGTTACGAGGGTGGCCGGCTGCTGGCCTGGGCAAGTGATTCGCTACCACGAACCCTAAAGTGAGCATTAATCTTCTTGTTGTCTTAATTCACTTATAAATTCAGCCTCAGGAATGCGTGTGTGCGTGTTCTTGCTGCCCATTACCACAACAATCCTATCGCCTAGGTCTGTGTCCATGAGCATGACAATGCAGCCACCACTGGCACGTATCCATCCTGTTTTGCTCACAATCACTCTTTGTGTTTTGCCTACCAAGGGATTGGTTTGAGTAAAGAAAAAGTATTTTTTCTTAATTTTAATTTGCACACGAGTTTTTTGACTGGCCTCAACCACAGCACCATACACTCGGGCTGCTCGCACCAATTGTACGAGTTCTCTGGCTGTGCTGACATTGCGACTGTCTAGGCCTGTTGGTTCATACACAACACTATTGGTCATTCCTAGACTTTGAAGTTTAAGGTTCATGTCACGGATGCAAGAATCCATGCCACCAGGATAGTGTTCGCACAGGGTTTGTGCTGCACGGTTATCGCTTTTGACCATGGCCAATTCTATCAAGGTCCTGCGGCTGAGTGTTTTGAGTTTGGCTGGAAGATGACTACGAGGAGCCCGTGCCAGTGCGAGTTGTTGATCCATACTTTGATTAGCATCCAACACAGTCATTACTGTAAGCAATTTAGTAATGCTGGCTATGCTTCTTACTTGATCTATATTTTCACTTCTAATCAAGTTTCCTTGCGGGTCTGACACAAGCCAGCTTTCAGCAGTGAGGAATCCGCCTGCGAAAGTTGACCGGCTAACGAAAAAGGTAAGAAATACCAATCCAATAATAATTTTACGGAACAATCAAATACCCAATTAATGTAATTACTTGCTAGTAGCACGATATACGCCATCCCAATCTTTAGGTAATTTGGCTTTTTTCATTTCTTCACATCGTTGAATCCACAACTCGTAGTAATGATCCATTTGTCCGTCAAATTCGCCCGTAAGTTGATTGCATAAATCAATAGCTGCTGCGAATTTCTGCGCACGATACAATTTGATCATGTCATCGTGTACTTCCTTGGCCAACATGTATTCGACCATAGCACCTGCATCAGTGTGTAATGGTGTATAAATGTTCAGACCTACTGCTTTGCCTTTCACTGCAATGCAATCTAACTCCAAGCAAAGAAAATCTTCTTTTACTTCATGATAAGTATCAGGACCAATGATCATTAGCACGCCGTAACCTTTGGTTTGTCCTTCCAGGCGGCTGGCCACGCTGACAGGATCGCCCAACACATCGTAGCCCATCTTACCTGGACTGCCAATGTTGCCCACAAGTATCTTGCCTGTGTTTACACCGCATCCCATACCCACTGGTGGCTTGCCAATGCTGGCCAAACGCTGATTGAACTTTTCTACTGCGGCAATCATTTCTAGTCCTGTCTTTACTGCATGGTAAGCATGACGATCATCATCTAGTGGTGCGCCATGGATATGCAGGCTGGCATCGCCAATGAATTTGATCAAACACCCGTTGTTGGCAAACACAGGTTCACTGATAGCAGTCATGTATTCATTCATGATCGCCGTGAATCCTTCTACATCGGTGCCGTACTTTTCGCCTAGTCCTGTAAAGTTGCGCATGTCTGTCATCACAGCACTCAGCATCTTTTCTTCCCCGCCCAGGCGGATCAAATCAGGATTTTTTTGTAATTTTTCAACAATCACAGGACTTACATAACTGCCAAACTGTTTCTTGATCTGTTGCTTCTGCAAAAACTCTGACACAAATTTTACACCATAAGCATGCAAAGCTACCAAAATTGTTGATGCTATGAAGGCTGTGGAATCAAACAACCAAAGGTAGTTACCAAAGGTCCAAGAACTACCATATGCGGCAACAGCCACAAGAACAATCACCGAGGCCAAGCCAATATAGACCCAGCGTGTAAGGATCAATAATAGCACACCTCCTAGGAGCATAGCAAGTATTTCCGCACCGTCTGCGTAGTCAGGCCTTTGAATGTTGACATTGTTGAACATTGTACCTATCACAGCCGCCTGTGCTTGATTGGGATCAACCGCACCTATGCTGGTAGGCACAGGATTACTGATACCAGCTGCTGTTGGGCCCACAAGGACTAGTGCGCCTTTGAGATCGGCAGGCAGTTGTGTAATACTATAAGCGTGTGACTTTTGCGACCAGTCTATCCATATGCGTCCATAACTGTCTGTGGCCACAGGACCAAATTTGGGTATACGCATTTTCTCTACACCATATTCGTTGAGTTTTACTTGGAACGTGGTATCACCAGCTGCTACTCTCAACACTTCCATGCTCAGACTAGGATAAAGAATGTCATTGCTGCCGAATATCAACGGCAATCTGCGATTAACGCCGTCTACCTCCGGCAAAGTATGTGTGCCACCTATACCAGCAGCGGCATTTTCCAATACAGGAATATTTGCAATGATACCTGGATAGTTGACAATGTTTTCAATCCATTCAGGACCTAACACAGCCGAGCCAGGATTTCGAGGTTTATTTTTGTTTTTTTCACCGGGCACATTGGCCAGCACCACTGGGTATTTTTTCATAGTGGCTGCTAGAACTTGATCTCCGCCCAATCGGTCAGTGTCGGGCATGAGCACATTTAATACAACCAGTCCAGCACCTCGAGCATACAAGTCGTTGATGATGCTGGCATACACATCACGCTTGAAAGGCCATTGGCCATACTTGTCAAGTGCCGCCTCGTCTATGTTGGCCAGCACTATGTTGTTTTGAGTTGGTTGTTTATCGGCTATTAACGTATCGAAGTAACGTAGCCTTACGCTTTCTACAAAAGCAGGGTCACTGACTCGTAGTCCCAATATCAATGCCAAAGTTATCAATGCTGTCCATGGACTCAACAGCACTTTTTTGATTTTGTAATCCATAAATTATTTAGTCACGCGGTAACAGGCGTGTGACCTACTATACTGATTGACCTAATCTAATTTTGGACTCCTCGCCCACGCCAATAATGCAAGCAAACTCTGAATTCATTTGAACCAGCGTCCAATGTCCATTTTTATCATTTACAAACAATGTGTACCTGGTATTGTCGTTGGGGTTTCTTGCTGTCCAAACTGGCAATTCATTGTAGTTTTCGGTAAGAGAATTAATAAGAGTTGATATCTCATCACACAGCACAGGCTTGCGAGATTCAAATGCCGTTGCCAAAGCCAACGAATTAACCAAACAAGACATCGCAACTGCTACCAACAATTTTTTCATTTTGCGTCTCCTAGTGGCGGCGGTGTACCGCGGATTCCAGATCCAAGAATACATGCCACATGTGTATTATATTGAACCACAGTCCATTTACCTGTGCTGCGATTCATAAGCAGCGCCATGTATGATTCATTTGCAGTTGACATGTCTATACCAACCCAAACTTGTTTTTCGTTGTAATCACGCTCGAGAAACTCCAACAATTTGACAGCAGGGCCGCAGTCTACTTTTTTCTCAAGCTGGAACGGTTTATACTGGGCGTTGGCTATAGAGCTCGTTAGGCAGAATAGGAACGCCGCTAATAATCTACGCATATTTGCGGCTCCTTACAAAAAAGTATTTATAAATACTTGGCCCGTTTTGGAGACTGCTATGCTAATAGAAATAGCCCTAACTGTTGCACTCAGTGTGGAAACATTGAGCAACGCAGAATTAGAAAAATATTATTGGGACTGTGACACAGCCTTTATGAAAGGCGAAATGGGCGGGCAAGACATGCACAGTTGTTTGGCGATAACTGAAAGATTTCAAGAACAGGTTTTTGACAACGACAAAAGCCTATTCATGCAATACTGGAACAAAAACAAAAACCGCGAGTGGGAACATCGCGGTTATGTATCAAAAAAACATATCTGACTTAATTCTGCGTGATACTCACAGTGGTAGTAGAGCCTTTGTTTACATTCTGAATGATAGTCTGACCATCTTGATTTAGAGTAAAGGTAACATTTTTTGTTGTATCAAAGGTAGCGGTGGCATTGTGTGATCCTGCCTTGTACAATGTAACCTTGCTTTGATCTTCATTGAAATAATACATAAGCCCTAGTGTTTTGTTTGCCGCATAGCCTGGCAACACCGGAATGTCTAATTCATTGCTCAACAATGTTGAGTTTTGCCTGTCTAATTCATTCAATTGATTGTATGCCAATACATCTGCATCCAAGTCATTTCTGTCCAAGGCATTTTTTTCATCTAGTGCATTTTTTTCAAGAATAGTAATTTTTAACAAGTCAATATCTAGTTCATTGAAATCCAGCAGTCCTTTTTCTTTTTTGGCAATACCTGCTTGTTCTACTTCTGTTATTTCTTTAGGCCTACTCACAATCAACATATTGTTGATATTGGATTGATCCAACTTTACCACTATGGGCTCGGTAGGCATGGTATAGGCAGTGTTTACCATGGTGGCCTGATAAGGCACGTCTAAAATAACCACGCCTGCAAGATTTCTTACTTCTATAGCGCCAGTAACACAACCTTTATTGTCGCAACTGGGCAGCAGGACCACAAGACTACGACCCAGTTCGTCTACGGTCATAGAAAAATCTGTACCTCGCACTGCTATGGTGGCAGTGGGTGTTTTTATCGCTACCTGTTGAGGATTGTTTTTAGCTATCTGTCCTGACGCATATCTTGCAGTGCCCAGAGCCATGTTCAAGGCCAATTTGCCTGACCCTTTGTTTGGATCATAAACAAAATCATCAATGATCATTTTTGAATGTTCGGTAAGTTTCACGGTGGTTTTATCTTCAAAGGTCAGTTCTGCCTTGGCTTTGGCGGTGCTAACTGTGTCGTTCATTTCTACCCCTGTGTTGACACTGGAAGGAATAGTTTTTTTATTCCTGGTTATTTCTGTAGGACCAGACTGCGCCGTGACTTTGCCAACACCAGCAATGCTGTTAGTCTGACTGAACAACAGAAATATTATTATTGCTACCGTTGCTGGTAATAATTGCATTTTTTGCTGTCACTCCGCTTTGAGTCAATGTCACTGCATTTGGGGTGCCACTGATGCCACTGCCGGTAACTGTGATTTCTCCATTGTGAGCTCCAGCCCCTGATGCTGTGTGAGTAATATTGTTGTAGTTGCCATTGACACTAATTTTGCTTTGAACAACGCCTCCACTGAGTGTTTGCACAGTGTTGTTGTTATTGCCAACAATTTCACTTCGAATAGTGTTTGCATTACAATTAGAAGCCAGTGCTGTGCCACATGCTATGGTTTGGTTGTTGCCACTACCGTCAGCAGATACCACCACACTGGCACCAGTACCATTGGTTTCGTTGTTCACAACCATACGCACTGTGTTGCTGGCACCAATTTGAGTTATTGTTACAGTATTCAAATCTCCTTTGATAATGGCAGGATCATCATTGTTGCCTGCTCCGTCTACGTTGCCATTGACCAAATTACCGGCACCTGTTTGTGTGATGCTGATAGTCGAGTTATCGCCTATTTGATCAATGTAGACATCATTGGCCCACGCTGACGTTGACCCCACAACTGATGCCACAAGCATGGTAATTAATTTTATTGTCAACCAACTGTTTTTTGTTATTATTTTTTTCATTTTGTTAGCTCCAGATGCAAGTTATGTTTTTTTAATGCATCTATTTTTTTATTCACTCCTATTCTTGATTATCATGGTTTGTGTGACATAAGCATCTCTGTACGCACATACCCTTTACGCTTCTTTGCGTCAACAACAAAATACCAACCTAATGGCCCAAGAGCAACGGTGGTAAATTCTGTTCCTTTTTTCAAAAGCCAAGTTCGTTGGCTGTTTTCATTTGCTTCTTTGTAAACAAAAGAATCCTGCTTGAGATATCCTGATGTAGGTACCTCAGGCGATTCTGCCTGTTCCACCAATGCCACCGGTTCTGATTGTGTAGGTACAACATTTGACTGTGGTTCTACTTTGTGGGGCTGGTCTTTTTGGCTTCCGCCATTGCTTTCTCGCTGGCCGGGCTCGACCGGTGCGGAGCTGTCGGGTTTTTCAACGGCGGGGGGTGTTTGGGAGGTTTGTGTTTGAACCAGCTCATCTTTTTGCTCCTTTGTTAAGGGCGTTGAATGGACCACGGGTTTTTTGAATCTCCACAGTCCTTTCTTTTCGCCTTCCATGATCATGTCATACACTGCTTGCTCTATGGCCACACGCACAGCATAAGTGGTGGGCTCGTTTAGTGCCTGTCCGTTTTCTAATTCAAGTGCTTTGGTTCCAGCATCCACAAATCGCAGCACTCCCACGTTGTGTTGTGTGCTGTAGATGGTTTTACTCACAGCATTAGAGATCAAGATCTCTCCGCTGTTGACACTGATCAGTCTGAGACTAATAACAACTTCATCCACGCGATATTGTTGGCTTCCACCAATGCCCAGGAATCTGGCGCCATTGCCACCTGATCGTATGTTTGAATCATATCCTATGATTCCGCCTTCTATCATGACTCCTGCCACAGTCATGGGTTTGAGTGGCTTGGCGTCTTTGCCTTCGTAAACTTCGCGTTGATTGCGTATCAGCTGGCGTTCTTTAATAAGATTGTCCAATCCTACACGTTCAACCACTTTGAACCAATTTTTTGCATCTTGCAGGGCTTTGATCAAAAAGACTTCTGAACCTTGTGTTACTGCCTTGGAGAATACCGCCAATCTATCGTTGGGTTTCATCTGTCCAGTTTTGTCTTGAAATCCATACACAGCAATGGTAATAGGTGGACCGTCCAGCGCCGGTATTTTAGATGTGAGTGTTTCTCGAGGTTGCAGAGCTACAGGCTCCTCTTTGGCTGCATTCATATGCACAGTTGCACAACCACCAAGAGCTATTGCTAAGAGACAGGATATTACCGCTTTTGTCATTAAAATGCAAAACTCGCTATTGGCACAGTGATTTCTGTCCGGCCCCCATTGGCTTCAATGATGGTCAGGGTAACATCAGTGCTGGATTTTACCCAACTGATATTGGTTCCTTGAAATTCCATACTACCGCTGGTGCCACCACCTTCGGCGAACAATTGATCAGCCAACTGTTTAGATAGTTGTGCATAGATCCTTGCTTCAACATTCACTAAAAATTTGCTTAAATTTGTTTGTTTAGCGGCTGTTTCTGCTTTGGCTATTGCAGCCAGTTCTTCTGATTTGATTTCTTTCTTTTTTGATTCTTCTAGTTGATAGATACTGAGAACGTGCTGACTGTATCCACTGCCCGGAATAAAGGCTGGACTTTGGAAATTGTGTACTAGCTCAGCGTTGGCTGATAATGGAATTAGGATTACTGCTAGTAATTTTTTCATAACCCACTGCTCCTCGTTAGTATTTAAGAAGAGCGGGTCCGAAATTTTCTGCTACGAGAAAGTTTGTCCTAGCACTAGAACAGTAGAGTTGGTTTTTTGCACTCGCAAATTTATTTCGTCGTAAAATGAATCTAGTTCACCGCCAAATTTGCCCTGAAGCTGCAAACACAGTTTGACAGCAGTTTCGCAATCGTTGTTTTTTACTGCGTCAATCAGCGTTTCATGTAATTCAACATTTTCAGCCAGTTGATTCATTTCCATAGCAATAGACTCTACAGGCAATACACAAAATGCAGGGATCGCACCATCAGGATGAGGCATGCTATCTAATTCCAAAACAGTGTACTTTTGCTTCAATTCATTTGCCACTGCCTGTGTTAAGACAATATTCATACTACCACCTTGCAGTTTGTTGTCTAAATGCTTCTAGTCTGGCAGCTTTATCTGTGTCGCCCGATTTGACTGAAGTTGTTTGTTGCACATTTATTGCTGTTTGTATCATTGTTTCATTCATGCTCTCTAGCATGGTTTTTAGTGCTTCAACATCTTCCATGATAAAACCAATTTTTGTATCAAGAGCTTTGATCAAACTGGTCAGCTCTTCTAGTTGTTTTTCAGTGTCTTGTTGATACATCATGCTGCCTCTCTGTCACGTGGATTAGGCACCCGGGCCTGCCGGTAAATCTGCTGAACACCAATGGCTTGATAATAACAATCCATGAGTGCATTGTGTGCGGCTTTACGATCTTTTTCTCTAGGATCGCCATGAACACCGAACAGTGTACGGCTGTCACGGATTTGCCAAAATTGCCAAGGCGTAGGTTTAACCAACTGCCTATATAGATTTTCTAAAATTACAATATCAAACGCAGGACCCTGGCACCAGATGTTGTTGACACCTACCAAAAAACGATTTAGGTCAGCGCACATGGTTTCTAAATCAACTCGGCCTTTTTCTCCCATGGCTTCTTCAAACACCTCTGGAGGTTGCTTGCCCCACCATTGGATTGTTTCTTCTTGCACATGACGATTCAGTGCCAGCTGCTGATCAACATTTACCCTGTGATACAAACCTGATTCTGCTTCAACATCGTCGCCCCAGGGGTCAAACTTCACCGCACCAATAGTGAGGATCACGCTTTCAGGCCTGGTGCTCAATGTTTCAAGATCCAGCATCACATCCATTAATTTTCTACCTCAAGTTTGATTTGCAAAGGAAAGCCATTGTTGCGAGCTAGGACAGTTGCTTCGATTCCTTTTTGTTCTGCAATTTCAAAAGGATAAACAGCAACCACTCCGGATCCTTCTTCATGGATTTGCATGGTCTTGGCATGTGCATCCTCCTCTGCATAGCGGAAGATTGCTTTCAGGCATTCCACAATGAATTCCACAGTGGTAACTTCGTCATTGACAAAGATTACCTTGAACATTCTAGGTTCTTGAATATTCAATTTGGGGTCATGTTTTAATGCGGTTTCGTTGCGCGGTTTGATAGCAGTATCTGTGGGCATATCACTCTCTCTAGTAAGGCTATGGGATTGCCCCATAGCCTATATTATATTACTTAGAGAAAGTAATTGCAACCTTCTTGGGCTTCTGGGTTTCAGGAACCTTGTGCTCCAAGGTTATGGTAAGAATACCATTTGCCACACTGGCTCCAATCACCTCTACATTTTCGTTGAGCGGAAACACACGCTCGAAATTGCGGGTGGCCAGACCGCGGTGCAGGTACTGCCAATCCTCGTCGTTTTCACGCTTGCGTTCGCCACGAATGGTCAGTACGTTTTGACCGTAGCTGTTGGTTACAGTTTCGATGTCCAGCTCGTTTTCCATAAACCCTGCAACAGCCATTTCGATAATGTATCGATTGTCGCTGGTACGGATAATGTTGTGCGGTGGATAGTTGTCTTGTTTGCTCACTTGAAAAGAGCGTTGGATTTCTTCGAACAGTTGGTCGAAGCCTACAAAACTGCGATGTAGGGTGGGAAGGTCTAAAGATACATAAGTAGTCATTTTATTTTCTCCTTTAAGCAAAATATGACTTGCAAGACCCCAAAGGCATCTCGCAAGTGTATTTATACTAGATATGACAACTTATGTCAATAAGTTTGAAAAAATTCTGTATCAGTAATTTTTTTTGGGCAAAGCTTCGCTGGCCAGTTTCTTTTCCCAACGTCTCTTGGCAGCATTTTTAGCCTTTTTTCTAGCCGTAGTGGGTTTTTCATAGAACTCACGCTCACGTAGTTCTTGCAGTAGGCCACTGTCCTGTACTTTTTTCTTGAGCTTGCGCAGTGCTTTTTCCACTTGATCATTGACCACTTCAACACGCAGTCCTGACAGTGTGCTTGGATGTTTATACCTCATGTGTCTCCTTGACATTTGTCTGTGTAATTATCATCTGTTCTGTGATGGTAAGTTGTTTTATCCCATTTTTCTTCAGCTCTGAAATGCTGTACAAAAACGGCAGCAGGATCTGTTCTAAAACTGTTTTGAGTCCACGAGCACCTATGCCCATGGTCATGGCGGCTTGGGCTATAGCAAGCACAGCAGCGTCTTCAAAATCCAATTCTATACCATCAGTTTGAAAATAGTATTGCATCTGTGCCAGCAGATTGTTTTTTGGTTCCATTAAAACTCTAGTTAGATCTTCCACAGTCAACGCCTGTAATTCCACACTGATTGGAAATCTGCCCACAAATTCTGGAATCATTCCATATTTCATAAGATCCTCAGGCAGCACATATTCATAGCTGCTGGCAGGTTGACTAGATTTGGTAAACCCAATGGTGGTTCCGCTCAAACGGTTTTCCACTATTTTCTTCAATCCATCAAATGCTCCGCCTGCGATAAACAAAATGTTGCTGGTATCAATTTCAACTGTTTCCAATGCCGGATGTTTTTTGTTGCCGTTCATAGTTACTCGGCACATGGTGCCTTCGACCATTTTAAGCAGGGCCTGTTGAACGCCTTCTCCTGACACATCACGATGCAAACTGGCGCTTTCACTCTTGCGGCCAATTTTGTCAATTTCGTCAATAAACACAATGCCTTGTTGACACCGCGCCACATCGTTACCGGCTTCGCTTAACAATCGACCTATCAGAGTCTCTACGTCCTCGCCCACATAACCAGCCTGGGTGAGAGTGGTCGCATCGGCAATCACAAAAGGCACATTAAGATACCGAGCAATTGTTTTGGCCAGCAATGTTTTTCCTGATCCGCTGGGGCCAAACATCAAGAGATTGCTTTTCTCTAGTTCAATCTTGGGCTTGAAAAACACACGTTTGTAGTGATTGACCACTGCCACACTAAGAGCAATTTTGGCTTGATCTTGGCCCACAATGTATTGGTCTAAGTGCCGTTTAATTTTAACTGGGTCAAGTGCGCGATTGATTTTTCTATCAATTTTGATATTATCAATGCGTTCCTGATCAAGGATATTGCTACACAGCTCAATGCATTCGTTGCAAATAGCTGCGTCGTTGGCCACGATTAATTTGTTGACTTCGTTTCTGTCTTTGCCGCAAAAGTCGCAGCTCATGTGCCTGACATCAGCGGTCTTATCCATAGGTCCTTACAAAATAATCAATGGGCAAAGAGATCTTGTTTTTATTGCCTAGAAATGTTTTATCACCGTAGTACCAGGTCTTGTCCGATTTGATCATGTGCTTTTTCATATGATCAACTGCGCTGGCTGCCATGTTGACTAAAATAACATCACACCGGTTCATGGCGTCCATGAGCCATTCTTCATCCAACATGATATCACTGTAGACATAGATGTTGAGATTAATGGGTGCTGTTTTACACCACAGAGCCACACTCTCCACGTCGTTCCAGTCAGCATCCACTATCAACACACTGGGAAAGTCATTGTCCACAAAGTCAGGTGGAGTTATAAAGTTACTATAGAATTGCATTGTTGTTGCGCAGGTATTGTTCCATTTCGGTTTTTTCTGCTTCATTCAGATCATCTATATCATATTCGCCAGTACGGATTTTTTGAATTAGATGTTCAATGTAGGCAGAGTTGTAGGCAAGTCTATCGCTGCTGTCCTTGTCTACTTCAATCCATTTACTTCCGTTGTATTTGTAAAGCCTGCTGGGCAAATAATCAACTCTTAGGAATAAATCGCCTTTGTTGGGTGTGGCTGGAAAACTGCTACCAAACCCTGCATCGCCTGCGTCGTCGGTTGAGTCAGCTGCTGGTGCAGAATACTTGGTAAAATATTTCTGTTCGTAGCCTAGAGCAGGATCGTCAGACGCAAGCGGTGCTTCTGGCACTGGGGCCACTTCAACCGGCTCTACCACAGTTACAGGTTCTTGAACTTCTTCTACAAACACTTGCGGTGGCGGAATCTGTGCCAGTGCTTCGTTGAGTCGTTGATTTCTGTCCTGCGCCAAAGCCACCGCAGCCTGCAAGTCTCTTTGCAGTGTGTCCACACTGGATTGCAAACTGGCAATCTCTAATTGCTTGTTGTCCAAAGCAATACGCAGTCGGGCCACGTCATTGTTGGTCATTTGCAATTGTGCTTCTAGCCCTGACTTTTCTTGGCTGAGGGTATCTTTAGCAGCGGTGGTGGCATCAAAAGCAGTTTTGATATCTGCCTTGACCTGCTCGGCCTGGATCAGTTGCGCTTCCAGTTCGGCCTTGGCATTTTCGGCCTGGGTCACGCGGCTCTCTAGGGCAACGAACTCGTCTGCCAAGGCATCAAGGTATTCTTTTTGTTCTAGTACTTGATGCTGTAGTTGAGCTTCGCGTTGTTCTGCTTCTTTAGCCTGTTCAATTATGGCATCGATGTCAACATCAGGTTCAATGTCAGACAGTTTGTCGTTGGCTTCGTCTGCCAGTCTTTCTGCTTCTTCTGCGTCCAGGGCCTTGGCAATCATCTTGCCACGCCATAAAAACTCTTCAAGCTCTTTTTCCTCGTTGACAGGCTCCGGTTCTACCGGTTGAGGAGTCTCAGATTCTGGCACAGCAACAGGAACCACCGGCGGTGTCTGCGATTCTGACGTTTTGCTATCTTGGTCATGCACCCAGCCACCCTGTCCCTGTCGCGCCCATTCCAGTTGTTTGTTGCCTGCTAGGATAAGAGTAAGTGCCAGCGGATCAAACACGATTACAATCAAGATAATCACCCAGCGCACAGCGGCTTCTAGCAGATTCTGATCTGGGTTGTCACCGTAAATCAGTGCAGCGATGTATTTGATTGGACCAACTTCGGCTTCGATCTTTCTGTTCTCCGCTCTAATTGGAGCTGCTTCCTCATTGAGTTTCGCAATCGTTTTTTGTTCGGCGGCGATTTCACCCAAAAGGCGAACACGCTCCTTCTGCTGAGATCTGCGGGTAGCCACTGCTTTGTCGGCACCCTTTTCATCCGTACTGCGACCCATAATTTGGTCAACTGCCGCGTCCATTTGTTGAAGAGCCTTGCGGTTGGCTTCGATGTTATCTCTTGAGGTTTTAATTTTTTCATCATATATGGCTAACTTTGCTTGACTATCACCGCTCACTAAACTTTGATCGCTGTGGGCCTTGGAAAGGAATCCAAAGATCCCCATGGAGGTCAGCAGCATGAGAAATATTATTGCAGGAATTAGATACAGTTTGAACCAGATGCCGGCTCGCTGCCAGTTGTTGTGAAGCCACACTGTGGCCATAATTTTGCCTGCTTCCAGTGCGCCGCCCATGATCATAACAGGCAGAACGGCTGCGGCAAAAATGGCAGTGAGCCCCACAACAGAATAGTAGGCAGCAATGGCTGATATAAGCACAGCCACCAGTAGTATTAAGTATCCAAAGATCATACGATATTTACCAACGGTTAGATACACCTATTATACAATAGGTCCAGGCATCAACACAACACAAATGGTTGATTAATAGTATTCCATTGTTCGTATTGTGGTGTTGATGTCCCAATATATCTTGCTAGTGGCAACGGCACCAGTGGGTGCATCCATTCTCAACACAAGATCATTGGAGCCAGCTGTGACATTGGCCTGTAGGAACACCTTGCCAGCGTTTACTGCGCCTGCGGCCCAATTTGTGGCGTCAGAGTTGTAAACTGTTTCTCTCAGCACCTGATCCAAAATCAACCAGTTACTGGTACTGCTTGTGAATCCAATTGTGGCCAATATTCGTTTACGCAAACGCTTGACTACCGGTGGAGAAACGGTGTTGTCTTGAACGTATACCCCTTGCACATTTATTTCTACTTCGGACATGAGGTTGTCGTTGTATGCCAATGGTTGAGTACCTAATGCACTGTGATAACCTGCCAGACTGATGTTGGCTCTGTCGCCACCAGCAAAGCCTGCGTAATTTTGTATAAACCTATGACCCAGTGTTACTGTAAAGTTGGGGTTGTTTTGTCCGTAACGGGTCCAATGGGATCCTATGTGCAAATCAGTTATAAAATTGAATGTTGAACTGTCATTGGTATAAGGATAAAAGTAGTTGAACGGGCTCCACAAATAAGGTGTATTATCTTGATTGTATCCAATAGAACTAGTCCATATACCGGTGCTATTGGCTCTAAGCCTTTCAGTCAACGTGGTTGATGATGTGCCTGCCACATGCATGGTGAGCATAGAGTCACCAAGAGTGCTAGTTGAAGTTGAAGATAATCTGGCACGTGTGCCTGCTGCACCGCTACTGGCATCTTCGCCAGCCCAGTCTATGTTGCCATAAATTTCGCCAGAGGTCACTGTGGTGTCGGGTGAACGAACAAATCTTATTGT
>JACCDJ011204972.1_pt1 | contig 21016 bp, 24 predicted proteins | sample 7444481 | NCBI WGS metagenome assembly JACCDJ01 (sample SAMN15323435, study PRJNA562643) | freshwater metagenome | isolation source: river surface water | place: USA:Blue River Watershed | collected 2017-08-15 | reverse complement strand
ATACCGAGGCCGAGGGCGTAGACAAAAGCGAGAAGTGCTCCCTTGGCTGGGTCGCCGGTCTTTGAGGCGAGGGTCAGCACAGCGGCCAGGGTTGGGCCGATGCACGGGGTCCAGCCCAGGCCGAACGTGATGCCGAGCAGCGGTGCACCGATCAGACCGAGACCGGGGCGAGCCTGAAACTTGACCGTGCGCTGGAGCCAATCGAACTTGCCGATCAGCACGAGGCCGAACAGGAAGACCAAGACACCGAGGATGCGCTGCGCCCACGACAGGCCGCTCGCATAAACGACGCCACCCAGGCCGCCGAAGAGCGCGCCGAACGAGACGAAGACGGCCGAGAAGCCGAGCACAAACAGCAGGGTGCCAAGCAACATGCGCGAACGCGAATTACTAATGCCCGAGACGAAGCCGAGGTAGCCGGGTACGAGCGGAAGCACACATGGGCTGATGAAGCTTGCGGCGCCGGCCAGCAGAGCCATCGGGATCGCCAGCAGAAGGTTGCCACCGAGGATGATTTCACCCGGGTTCAACGCGGCCGCGATGTTGCCAGCCAGGACCTGTCCGACCACTAGCCCTCGTCCACCACTCGCTTGATTAGCGCCTTGAGCGTGCTTGCCTCGATGCGGCCGAGCACGCGTGCGGCGACCTTGCCATCGCGGTCAATCACCAGGGTCGTAGGCACGGCCTGCGGAGTGACGATGCCAGTGAAGGCAAGCACAACCGAGCCGCTACCGGCGTCGAGGATGCTCGGCCACTCGATACCGAACTTGCGCTCGAAGGCCTGCGCAGTGCCGGCAGCATCGCGCACATTGACGCCGACGAACTGCACCTTGGGATACGCCTTGGCGATGGCGACCAGATCCGGAGCCTCGGCACGGCACGGCGCGCAGCCCGCGTACCAGAAGTTCAATACGGTCACGACGCCGCTGAGGTTAGCGCTCGAGAGCTGCGAGCCGTCGGCCAGTGCGCCAGACCAAGCGACGGAGGCACCCCGGTCTGCCTTGTCGAACTCGGTGACGGTGCCGTCGCCTGCGATGTAGTTCTTGTTATCGCCCGAGCGGTACTGGTCGGCGAGGGTGTCATTGCTGGCACAGCCGGTCAGCGAAAGCGCGGCGAGCGCTGCCAGCGCTGCGATCTTGAGCGCGCCCGAGCGCATGCGATTCGATGCCATGGCGATCACACCGCTCCCTTGTCGATCGCGTGTAGCTCGGCTGCCGGCTCGCGGTAGTCGATTTGAGTCAGCTTGCCGCCGACGAATTCGAGCGAGGTAATGCTGCTGAGCATGCACTTGCGCTTGCTCGGATTGTGCGCGAGCGGAAGCCCAGCCAGGTGGCGCTGAACCACGACGATTGGCAACTGGTGGGTCACGATCACGACGTCGCCATCGGGCACCGACTTTGCCGCGTCTTCGATTGCCTCGAGCATGCGGGCGAGCACCTGTTCATACGGCTCGCCCCAGCTCGGCTGATACGGGTTCCTGAAGTGATAGAGCAGATGCGGGCGGATCGCGATGTGCTTGGCGGTCAGCTTGCGGCCCTCGAACATGTTGTACGGCTCGATGACGCGCTGGTCGGTGATGGCGTCCAGTCCGAGTGCTGCCTGCACATGCTCTGCCGATTCGCGAGTGCGCAGCAGCGGTGAGGCGACGATTGCCGAGACAGGGCGACGGTCCGACTTGATTTGAGCCGCGGCCAACTCGGCCATCTTGTGGCCTCGATCGCTCAAACGGAAGTGCGGCAAGCGGCCATAAAGAACCTGGCCTGGATTGTGCACCTCGCCATGGCGAATCAAGTGGATGCGGTCGGCGGGCATGCTTCAAGTTTACCCTCGGCTAAACTTGGCTTTCAGAGAGTTCAGCGTCTTCACAGACTGCGAACGAATGCCCCGAATAAAGGATTTTCATGCGCGAGCGCACCCTCGTCAAAGACCTCGCAGCCCGCGAGGATGGCCCCGTCATCCTTGGCGGCTGGGTCGAAAAGCTTCGCGACCAGAAGCGCATCCAGTTCATCATCCTTCGCGATGAGTCTGGCGACGTTCAGGTCACCTACCCTCGCCCAGTGGTCGACGAACAGCCGGTTGAAGACGACGCCCTCGCGGCATCGGTTTCAACCCTGACCGCCGGCTCGTTCGTCTGGATCAAGGGACGCCTCAAGCACGACGAGCGCGTGAAGCTCGGTGGCCTCGAAGTTCAGCTCGACGAGCTCGAGATCGTTACCCTCGCCGACCCAGAGACCCCGATCGCCGACGACACCTCGATCGACAAGCGCATGGACTGGCGCTTCCTTGACCTGCGTCGCAGCGAGATGAACCTCGTCTTCCGCATCCAGACCACCATCGAGAACGCATGGCGTCAGTACTGGGTCGAGAACGGCTTCGTCGAGATCCACTCGCCAAAGCTGATGGCTTCGCCATCGGAGTCGAACGCCGAACTGTTCAAGCTCGAGTACTTCGAAACCCACGCCTACCTCGCCCAGAGCCCCCAGTTCTTCAAGCAGATGGCGATGACCGCCGGCCTCGGCCGCGTCTTCGAGATCGGCCCGGTCTTCCGTGCCGACCCGTCGTTCACCTCGCGTCACGCCACCGAGTTCGTCTCGGTCGACATCGAGGTCTCGTGGATCGACTCGCACGAAGACATCATGGCGATTCAGGAGCAGCTGCTGCAGCGCGCCATCCAGGCCGTCAAGGACGCCCACGGCGACGAGATCCTCGCTCGCTTCGGTGTCGACGTGCAGGTGCCGACCATTCCGTTCCCACGCATCGCGCTGGCAGACGCCGTCGAGATCATCAAGGCACGTGGTCACGAGATCGTGCGCGGCGGTGACCTCGACCCTGAGGGCGAGCGTCAGATTGCGGCTCACTTCGCCGAGACCGTTGGCCACGAATTCGTCTTCGTGACCGACTACCCGGCAACCGTCCGCCCGTTCTACCACATGCGTCACGACGACGACCAGTCGCTCACCAACTCGTATGACCTGATCTGGCGCGGCACCGAGATCACCACCGGCGCTCAGCGCGAGCACCGCATCGACAAGCTGGTTGAGCAGGTCAAGCAGAAGGGACTCGAGCCAGAGGGCCTGCAGACCTACCTCGACTTCTTCAAGTACGGCGCTCCTGCGCACGGCGGTTTCGGCATGGGCCTTCTGCGCGTGCTCATGCTGCTGCTACACCAGCCAAACATTCGCGAGGTCGGCTTCTTGTTCCGCGGCCCAAACCGTCTGGAGCCATAAGCGCGACTTCGTTTCAAAGCAGAACCCCCGACCAGTGGTCGGGGGTTCTCGCTTAACGAAGCTTCGTGATGACGGAGTGCGCCTTCTTGGCCGCGGGATACTTCTTGCCGAGCAGGCGCAGCGCGATGATCAGAATCGGCAGCCAGAACTTGCGAAGGATTTTGAAGATTAGACGCATCGGTCGTTCCTTTGGATCTGCGGTTTAGTTAGTTGGGCCTCGAGAGCCGCCATCAGTCGCTCGGCATCGATGTGCCAATAGCCGTGAGTCTTGCCGTCAATCTGGAGTACCGGGATTTCTTCCGAGTATCGCAGCGCCAGGGTGTCGTCTTCGAGGATGTTCTTGTGCTCGAGCGAAACTTCGACGCTGGCCGCCGCCGCGTACTTGGTTTTGAACGCGGCGATGGTCGCCTCAACGACGGCCTCTGCGTCTTCACAGAGGTGGCAGCCTGGCTTGCCGATTAACGTCAGTTGAATGAGCACGGGTCTAGCCTACGGCCCGCCGTAAACTTGTCGGGTGACTAGCGAACCGGCGAAGACCCCCAAGATTGAGGCGGCATTCTTCGACGTTGACAACACCCTGATTCGCGGTTCGTCCAGCTTCCTCTTTGGTAAGGCTGCCTTCGCCAAGAAGTTTTTCAGCCGTCGTGACTTCTGGAACTTTGCCTGGCACCAGGCCAGGTTCATCGCACGCGGCGAGACAGCCAAGACGCTCGAGGAGATCAAGGACCGCGCCCTAGGTTTGATCGCCGGTCACCGAGTCGAAGAGCTCGCCGACATGACCGAGATGGTCTACGACGAATACATCAGCACGAAGCTTTGGCCCGAGACGGTTCGCCTTGCCAAGGAACACATCGCCGCTGGCCGTGAGGTCTGGCTGGTCACTGCGACTCCTATCGAGATCGCCGAAATCATGGCGCACAAGCTTGGCCTTACCGGCGGGCTAGGCACGATCGTGGAACGCAAAGACGGCATCTTGACCGGCAAGCTCGAAGGCAAGCCTCTGCACGGCAAGGCTAAGGCCAAGGCGATTCGCGCGCTGGCCAAGGAGCGCAACATAAGCCTCAAGCGTTCTTACGCATACTCAGACAGCCACAACGACCTGCCGATGCTGACCCGCGTCGGCCACCCGGTTTGTGTGAACCCGGACAAGATCTTGACCAAGCACGCCAAGGCTGCCGGCTGGAAGATTCTGGACTTCAAGAAGCGCGAGCTGCGCGCCAACCGTTAGAAGCGAATTGCCCGCCATCCGCTAGAGCGTCCCGTTTATCAGGTGTATCCCTGGCCACAGATCAACCCCTGTTAAACGCAAAACCCGCCGGCACATCGGTGCACGACGGGTGAAGCGATTGAAGACTTACTTCTTATTGCGACGCTGGTGACGAGTCTTACGAAGCAACTTGCGGTGCTTCTTCTTCGACATACGCTTGCGGCGCTTCTTGATTACTGAACCCATAGGGACCTCACAGAGCTTGGGGTGTCGGGCCTAAGCCAGCGACAGACAACTTGTCTATTCTAGTCATTCGCGGCCAACTATTTCGACCTGTGCTTACACTCGAGCCATGACACTCAAACTTGCCTATCGAGTCGTCGAGTCACGCGAAGGGTTCGAGGTTCGAGAATACGAGCCATTCGTGAGCATCGAGATCGATGCCTTTGGCGACTGGCTGCAAGCCGGAAACTGGGCATTCCGCCCACTTGTTGGATTCATCTCGGGTCAAAACACCAGCTCGTCGAAGTTTGCCATGACCGCTCCCGTGCTTCAATCCACGACCGCCGAGGGGCAACACCGAGTCGGATTTGTCCTTCCGGTTCCTGCTGACGGGACTGTGCCTGATGCCCTCGATTCGCGTCTTCACGTGGTTCGACACGCGAGAGGTCAGTATGCGGCTATCACGTTCCGCGGTCGCTGGTCTGAAACACTCTTTCTTGAAAAGGCCGAACAGTTGAAGGCCGCACTAGCCAAAGCTGGCTTTACTCCCACTGGGTCGGCTCTCACAGCCAGAAACGACCCACCCTGGAAGCCCGGATTTACCCGCACCAACGAGATCCTGATTCCGATAACTCGATAATTCAGAGAAACATCAATCCAAAGGAGAAATGAATGTTGAACCTCGCAAAGAAGGGCCTCGCCGAGTTTCTGGGCGTCACCCTGTTTCTAGCCGCAATCATCGGCACTGGCGCTGCGGCAACCGAGCTTCCTCGTCTTGCCCTGGCCACGACCTTGGCCCTAGCCATCCTGCTCACCGCAGGCATCAGCGGCGGCCACCTGAACCCAGCCGTCAGCCTCTACTTCTTTGCTAAGAAGCAAATTAGTGCTGCCGAACTGCTCACCTATGTGGCTGCACAGCTACTGGGTGGACTCGTAGGTGCGCACCTGGGCGCGTGGCTCATCGGTAAGGCACTACCCGGCATCGGAACGTCAACGGCTAACCCATACGCCTTCGCGTTCGGCGGCGAAATTCTGGCCACCGCGGTTCTGGTCTGGATCGTCGGCTCGCTGGCCGCAAGCGACAAGGGCAACCTGATTCCTTGGGCGGTTGGCCTCTGGGTCAGCGCCGCTGCTGCCTTCACCGCAACTGGCGCACAGGCAAACCCAGCCGTCACCTTCGGTCTGCTCTTCAATGGCAAGGGATTGGCCGAAACCGGTTGGCTCGTAGTGGCTCAGCTCGTCGGCACCGCAATCGCCGTTCTTCTCATGATGGTCTTCAAGCCTGGCAAGAAGAAGTAACAGCAGCTATTACGAGAACGGGATGTGCCGCAGGGCGCATCCCGTTTCTCTTTGCCGCGAAGTGGTGCGCGAATCGGTCGGAATAAATAGCGCGAAATGATTGCTGGGAAAGGCATGAGCACCTTCAATCTGCCGCAGCCCAAGCAGGTTCGCGCCCGTGAAACCGTGAGCCTCGTGGTTGAGGCTGCTCGTCGCGCGTTGAAGACAGCGGGTGAATCGGCGGTTCGCATTCAAGAGATCTCGTCGCAGACCGGTGTTTCAATTGGTTCGATTTATCACCACTTTGGCGACCGCGAAGGATTGATTCGCGCCGCATACATTGAGCAGTTCACCGCCAGCGTTGCCCTCGATGTGGAACACCTGAAGAAGTGGACCGCGAACATCCAGAGCACCGACGAACTTCGTGAGTACTACTCGCACATGCTCGAGTTTTTGACCAAGCACTACGAGGCCCTGCCGACGGTGGACCGCGCCGCGATCGTTGGCAATGCACTGGCTCGCCCGGAACTACGCGCCGCGATCGCCGAAGCCAACACCAGCCTCATCGATGGACTCACCGAAGTGCTCAGCGGTCTTGCCGAGCGCGGAATGTTGAAGGAACACCTTGCTCCGCGTGCTGCGGCGCAGATCGTGTTGGGCATGCTTCACGGGCGAATCATCGCCGAACTGGATGCGACTAACACCGTCTCGGTTGCGGACTGGAACCGCGCGGTACTGAGCGCGTTTGGCGGCTTGTTCCGCGGTTAGCGGATTCTTGGGGCCGTCGACTACTTGAGCTTGTCGGCTACGGCCTGAACCTTGGCCGAGGCATCCTTAGCCACCTTCTGGGCGTCCTTGAGCAACGCGTCGATGTCTTTGCCAGTCTTTGCGGCGATGGTCTTGTCTGCCTGCGCACGAGCCTCTGCCAAACGGCGGCCAAGCTCACGACCAACGTCATTCGCATCGCGAACCTTGGTGCGCTCGGCTACCTTTTCACCCAGCCAGTCGGCGCCATTGGCAAGCAGCTCGCCCAGCTTCTCGGCTAGGTCTTCCGCGCGCTCCGAGACCTCGGCCTCGACCTTTGCAGCTGCGTGGCCGAGCACCCAGGTTGCTACTGGCTTGAGTGCATCGGCATTCAGGCTGTAAAAGCGGTTCTGGCCTACGGTCTTGACCGAGACCAGGTTCGCGTCGCGAAGGGTCTTCAGGTGCTTTGATACGGCCGGCTGACCCTGCTTGGTCGCTGCAACGAGCTCCGAAACCGAGAGGCCCGGCTTGGCTGCTAGCGCGTCGAGAATTTGTCGACGGATCGGATCGGCAATTGCACTGAAGATATCGCTCATGTTCTAACCCTAGTTTGCTGCCGCCAGCTCGCGGGCGCGAGCCAGAGCGGCATCGGTTGCTTGCTTAAACACCTCGGCCAGGTTGGCCTGGTCGAAGACTGCGATGGCGCGCTCGGTAGTGCCGTTCGGGCTGGTGACCTGACGACGCAGATCGGCCGGCGCTTTGCCGGTAGCGGCGACCAACTCGGCTGCCCCGAGGAACGTGTCGTTCACCAGGGTGGCTGCCTGTTCGGCGCTGAAACCGTGGTCGACGGCGGCCTTGGTGAGCTGCTCGATGAAATAGAAGACGTATGCCGGGCCGCTGCCCGAGATGGTGCTCAACGCGTCAATCTGCGATTCGTCGACCACGACCACGCGGCCAACGGTCTGGAACAACTGGGTGGCGACGGCAAGGTCGGCCTCGCTGGCGCGTGAACCCTTGGCGAGCCCGGTAACTGCGCGACCGACGATGGCTGGGGTGTTCGGCATCGAGCGGATAACGCGGACACCAGACTTGACCGCGGCCTCCATGGTCGCGTTGGTGATGCCAGCGGCGACACTGATCACGAGAGCATCAGGCCCGAGGGCGTCGGCAACTTCAGCCAGCGTCGAGGCGACGTAGGCGGGCTTGACACCGACCAAAACAACATCGGCGCCGGCAACCGCAAGGCGGTTGGCATCGTCCGAGGTCTCGAGCGAGTGCGCGGTAACCGCGTACTGGTCATTGAGCTTGCGGGCACTTGCCTCGCTCTTGGTGCTCACCGATACGCGCGCTGGGTCGAAGCCCGCGGCGAGCAGGCCAGCCAGAATCGCCGAGCCCATTGAGCCGGTGCCGAGAATTGCGATGCGTTCGATGTTCACAGTTCAAGTTTAGGTTCGAGTCGATGTCTGATGCTCAGGGTAGTTTTGACGCATGGCATCACCCAAGACTTCATTTGTATGCGCCGAGTGCGGCTGGTCCACCGTCAAGTGGGTAGGTCGCTGTGCCGAATGCCAACAGTGGGACACCATGCAGGAGGCATCGGCCGGTCGCGGGCTCGGAACCACAAAGCAGGTCGCGCCTGTTCGCTTGATTGCCTCTGCTGCAGCCAAACCGATCACCGACGTTTCGACCAAGCCCCTCGCAGTAACCCCAACTCAGGTTGGCGAATTCGACCGCGTGCTGGGTGGCGGTTTAGTGCCAGGTGCCGTAATCCTGCTTTCGGGCGAGCCTGGCGTCGGCAAGAGCACGCTGCTGCTCGAGGTGGCAGCCAATGCCGCCCGCACCGGTTCGCGAGTGCTGTATGTAAGCGGCGAAGAGTCGGTCGGTCAGGTTCGCATGCGGGCCGAGCGCACTGGTGCGCTGGTCGACAGCCTCTACCTTGCTGCCGAAACCGATCTGGCAACCGTTCTTGGTCAGGTGGATGCGGTTGCCCCAGACCTGCTGGTGGTCGACTCGGTGCAGACCGTGGCCTCGGCCGAGATCGATGGCGCCGCCGGAATGCCCAGCCAGGTGCGCGAGGTTGCCGCCAACCTGATTCGCGTTGCCAAGGATCGCGCACTGCCAGTCATCCTCGTCGGGCACGTCACCAAAGACGGCTCGATTGCCGGACCACGCGCGCTCGAGCACCTTGTCGACGTGGTTTGCCACTTCGAGGGCGACCGCCAAACCTCGCTGCGTTTCGTGCGCAGCCTAAAGAATCGCTTTGGTCCAACAGATGAGGTTGGGTGCTTCGAGATGACCGGCGACGGCATCCGCGAGGTGCCAGACCCTAGCGGGCTATTCCTATCACGCGGCGAGAGCCCGGTCTCGGGAACCTGCGTGACCGTCACCGTCGAGGGCAAGCGTGCGCTGATCGCCGAGGTTCAGGCCTTGGTTGTGAAGAGCTCGACCCCGCAGCCACGCCGAGTCACCAACGGAGTCGACTCTTCGCGCGTGGCGATGTTGCTTGCCGTGCTTGAACGTCGTGCCGGGCTCCGCGTCAGCGAACTGGATGTTTATGTCTCAACCGTGGGCGGCGTGCGTCTGGCCGAACCTGCGGCCGACCTAGCGATAGCCATCGCCATCGCTTCTGCCGTGGCCGACAAGCCCGTGGCACACAACCTCGCCGCGTTTGGCGAGATCAGCCTGGCCGGCGAGGTTCGCAAGGTCAGCAATGAAAAGGCTCGTGCTAGCGAGGCGTCTCGTCTGGGGTTCGTTCGCACGGTTGACTCGAAGGTCGGCGATTTGCGCGCGGCTTTAGCGCTCGCGCTGAACTGGTAAAGCCTCTTACTGCAGCTGGAACTGGACAGCTAGAGAATGCACGCCACTAACCTGAGCCTCCAACATGTAGTAGCCCGGAGCCGCAGCTGCGTTTCCGTCTGCCGTGCAGCCAGTAGTGGCGCTAGAGCGTGAGCGCGACCAAGCTACGGGAGGAGTTGCCATTGCTTTGCCCGGCTCAAGGCTGAAGACCTGATCTGTTGCCTCTGACGAATAGGCGGCACAGTGCTGATTTGTCCAGATGGTGTCAGGCCCCGAGGTGATGGTCATGAAGGTTTTCAGGCCAACGTAATTGAAATTGCATGTCGTAGTCGTGGTGTTGACGATTTCGAACCAGATGTACGGCTGAGCCTTTGCAGCAAAGGAATTTTGTTTTTGCCCAGCCGAATCGCCGGTGAAGGCGGTCACGGCTACGGCGGCTGGAGCGCACTCGCCTCCCGCAGTGACCTGCTGGGTCGAACCCGTCTCGGCCGGAGCAGGAGAAGCATTCTTCGAGCCACCGCCGACCAGGTTGGCGATGCCGCTGATTGCGACCGTCAGAAGCCAAACCACGACGGCCAGAACGGCCAACGCTAGGAAGCGGCGGCGGCGATAAATCTCTGGAGGAAGTGGACGGTTTGGCATGCCTGAACTCATAGGTTCAAGGTTAACCAGCGCTTTGGCTAGAGGCGCTTAAGCATCCTCGTGTTGCCGAGCGTGTTCTGCTTGACGCGTGCGAGGTCGAGGAATTCGGCGATACCGTCGTCGTGCGAACGCACCAGCTCGGCGTAGGTGTCGGCGTCGACAGGCACGTCGCTGATCGGTTCAAAACCGTGCTTGCCGAAGAATGCGGTCTCGAAGGTGAGGCAGAAGATGCGCTTGATACCGAGCGACTTTGCGCGCTCGATCAGGTTTTCGAGAATCGCGTGACCGACACCTTGGCCTCGAACGTCCTCCGCCACAACGAGCGAGCGAACCTCTGCTAGGTCTTCCCACATCACGTGCAGAGCGCCTGCTCCGACTACTCGCCCGGTCTCGTCGGTTGCGACCACGAGTTCCTGAATCTGCTCGTACCACATGACGCGTTCGCGGCTAAGGAGTACGACGGTGCCTTCGATTGGGCGGCGCAGCTCCATGATCGCAGCCACGTCTGAGGTGTGTGCTGGGCGAATGTGAATCTGGCTAGGCATGAAGACTAGGTTAGCCGAGCAAGCCAAAGGCCGACACCCGCAGGTATCGGCCCTTGTGCTGAACGGTTTCGGGCTATAGCGCCGAGGCGACCTCGCGCGTGCGGCTGGTGAACACGAACTCGCTGCCGACATAGTCGACCGTGACGTGCGATGCGTTGACCAGTTCGCCGTGCAGGATCTTCTCGCTGAGCTTGTCTTCGACCTCGCGCTGAACGGCACGACGCAGTGGACGCGCACCCAGGGCCGGATCGAAGCCGATGTCGATGAGGCGTTCCTTGGCTGCCTGCGTGACCTCGAGGGTCATGCCGCGGTCTTCGAGGCGAACCGAGAGCTTCTTGACGAACAGGTCGATAATCTGCACGAGCTCGCTCTTGACCAGCTGCGGGAAGATGATGGTCTCGTCGACGCGGTTGAGGAACTCCGGCTTGAAGTTCTTCTTCAGCTCTTCGTTGACCTTGCCCTTCATGCGCTCGTAGTCGCTGGCGTCGTCGTTCTCGCGAACGAAGCCCATGGCGCCACGTGCGATGTCGCGCGTTCCCAGGTTGGTGGTCATGATGATGATGGTGTTCTTGAAGTCGACGATTCGGCCCTGGCCATCGGTCAGGCGGCCTTCTTCGAGGATCTGCAGCAACGAGTTGAAGATGTCTGGGTGAGCCTTCTCGATCTCGTCGAAGAGCACTACCGAGAACGGCTTGCGGCGAACCTTTTCGGTCAGCTGGCCGCCCTCTTCGAAGCCCACGAAGCCCGGAGGGGCACCGAATAGGCGCGAGACGGTGTGCTTCTCGCCGAACTCCGACATATCGAGCGAGATGAGCGCACCCTCGTCGTCGAACAGGAACTCGGCGAGTGCCTTGGCGAGTTCGGTCTTGCCCACGCCGGTTGGGCCGGCGAAGATGAACGATCCGGACGGACGGTTCGGGTCCTTGAGGCCGGCACGCTGACGACGAATCGACTTCGATATTGCGCGAATGGCTTCCTCTTGGCCGATGACGCGCTTGTGTAGCTCGTCCTCCATGAACATCAGCTTGGCCGATTCTTCTTCGGTCAGCTTGAAGACAGGGATGCCGGTGGCCTGCGCAAGAACCTCTGCGATTAGGCCTTCGTCGACCACGCCAGCGGCGGCAACGTTGCCCGAGCGGTACTGCTTCTCGAGGCGAACGCGCTCGGCACCGAGCTTCTTCTCTTCGTCGCGCTTCGAGGCGGCCAGTTCGTAGTCCTGGTTCTCGATTGCCTGTTCCTTCTCGCGCTTGACGGCAGCGATCTGCTCGTCGAGCTCGCGAAGCTCAGGAGGCGATGACAGGAACGACAAGCGCAGGCGAGCGCCGGCCTCGTCGATCAGGTCGATTGCCTTGTCTGGCAGGAAGCGGTCGGTGATGTAGCGGTCGGCCAGCTGGGCGGCGGCAACTAGTGCGCCGTCGGTGATCGAAACCTTGTGGTGTGCCTCGTAGCGGTCGCGCAGACCCTTGAGGATGTTGATCGAGTGAGCGATCGAAGGCTCGCCAACGTTCACCGACTGGAAGCGGCGTGCGAGCGCGGCATCCTTCTCGAAGTATTTGCGGTATTCGTCGAGCGTGGTCGCACCGATGGTCTGGAGCTCGCCGCGAGCCAGCATCGGCTTGAGGATCGAGGCCGCGTCGATAGCGCCCTCGGCAGCACCGGCACCAACCAGCGAGTGAATCTCGTCGATAAAGGTGATGATGTCGCCGCGGGTGCGGATCTCCTTGGTGACCTTCTTGAGGCGTTCCTCAAAGTCGCCGCGGTAGCGCGAACCTGCAATCAGCGCGCCCATGTCGAGCGTGTAAAGCTGCTTGCCCTTTAGGGTCTCTGGCACGTTGCCGTCGACGATCGCCTGGGCGAGGCCCTCGACGACTGCGGTCTTGCCAACGCCTGGCTCGCCGATCAAGACTGGGTTGTTCTTCGAGCGGCGGCTGAGGATCTGCATCACTCGCTCGATCTCGCGCTCGCGACCGATCACCGGGTCGAGCTTGCCGTCGGCAGCAGCCTGAGTCAGGTTGCGGCCGAACTGGTCGAGAATCTGCGAACCCTTCTGCTTCTCGGCAGAGTTGTCGCCGCCAACATTGACGGTCTCCTTGTTGCCGGTGTTGCCAGAGAGCAACTGGATGACCTGCTGGCGAACACGGTTGGTGTCGGCGCCGAGCTTGGTGAGCACCTGAGCGGCAACACCCTCGCCTTCGCGAATGAGGCCGAGCAGGAGGTGTTCGGTGCCGATGTACGAGTGGCCCAGCTGAAGAGCCTCGCGAAGCGAGAGCTCGAGAACCTTCTTGGCGCGCGGGGTGAACGGAATGTGCCCGGTCGGTGCCTGCTGGCCCTGGCCGATCATCTCTTGAACCTGCTCGCGGACCTGGTCGAGGCTAATGTCGAGCGACTCGAGGGCCTTGGCAGCAACGCCCTCGCCCTCGTGGATCAGGCCGAGCAGGATGTGCTCGGTGCCGATGTAGTTGTGGTTCAGCAGCTTGGCCTCTTCTTGGGCAAGCACAACAACTCGACGAGCCTTGTCGGTGAATTTCTCAAACATATTTACTCCTCGGTGCACCAATCCCCTGGAGCGCCTGAATCGATGCTAACGACCCAGACAGACACTAAATAGGCTTGTTCGCCCAAGGGTGAACTGGCTTTGCGGTTGGCCAACATGGTGCGGCCACGAAAAAAGAAAAAGGACGCGTTACGCGTCCTTCTTGGTCTTTGCCTTGGCGGTCGGCTTGCTGCCCGATTCGGCCTCGCGCTCGGCGCGCATTTCGGCTTCCATCTTCGAATAGATCTGGCGTTCCTTCGAGTCTGCCCGCAGGATCGAGCGCATCACTACGTAGAAAACCAGGCCCACGAGGGTCGGCGGGATCAGCGAAAGCCCCGCGTTAGTCAGCCATTCACCAACGGTCATATTTCGACCTTACTTCACGAGCGGGAACATGATGGTCTCGCGAATGCCGAGGCCGGTGAGGCTCATTAGCAAACGGTCGATGCCCATGCCCATGCCGCCCGAAGGAGGCATACCGAACTCGAGCGCAGCGAGGAAGTCCTCGTCGAGCTTCATAGCCTCTGGGTCGCCAGCCGCAGCCAGCTGCACCTGAGCCATGAAGCGCTCACGCTGAATGACAGGGTCAACGAGCTCCGAGTAGCCGGTGGCCTGCTCGTAGCCGCGAATGTAGAGATCCCACTTCTCGACCACGCCAGGCTTGCTGCGGTGGTTGCGAGTCAGTGGCGAGGTGTCGACCGGGAAGTCCATCACGAAGGTCGGGTTGACGAGGTCACCCTTGACGAAGTGCTCCCAGAGCTCTTCAACATACTTGCCGTGCAGTGGGTGGTCGATCTCGAGGCCCTCCTTATCGGCGAGCTTCTTGAGCACGTCGATAGGGGTCTCAGGAGTGATCTCGATGCCACAAGCGGCCGAGAGCGATTCGAACATCGAGATGCGAGCCCATTCGCCGCCGAGGTCGTTAATCGAGCCATCCTCGAGCACAACCTGGTGCGTGCCGAAGACGTCCATCGCTGCGTTCTGGATCAGCGCCTGCGTGAGGTCGGCGATCGAGTTGTAGTCGCCGTATGCCTCATAAGACTCGAGCATCGCGAACTCTGGCGAGTGAGTGCGGTCGGCACCTTCGTTACGGAAGTTGCGGTTGATCTCGAACACGCGCTCGATGCCACCGACGACGGCGCGCTTGAGGAACAGCTCCGGGGCGATGCGCAGGAACAGCTCGGTGTCGAACGCGTTCGAGTGGGTCTTGAACGGGCGAGCCGAAGCGCCACCGTGGATGGTCTGCAGCATCGGGGTCTCGACCTCGAGGAAGTCGCGCTCTGCGAAGGTCTTGCGCATCGACTGCATGACCTTCGAACGAATCTGCACTACCTCGCGCGCACGATCGCGCACGATCAGGTCGATGTAGCGGTGACGAACGCGGTATTCCTCGCCAAGTTCGTTGTGCAGGTTCGGCAGTGGGCGAATGGTCTTGGCCGCCATCTTCCACTCGTCGACCATGATCGAAAGCTCGCCGCGCTTCGAGGTGATGACCTCGCCCGAGACGAACAGGTGGTCACCGAGGTCGACAAGTTCTTTGTAGAGCTCGAGCTGCTCCTCGCCGACCTTGTCGAGCGAGAGCATGGCCTGGATGCGCTGCCCCGAGCCGGCCTGCAGCGCTGCAAAGCAGAGCTTTCCGGTGTTACGGGCGAACATCACACGACCGGCGATGCCGACCTTCAGGCCGGTAGCAACGTCGGCCTCGAGATCTGGGTAGGCAGCACGAATCGCGTCGATCGAGTGAGTGATCGGCAGGCTGACCGGGTAGGCGTCATTCAGCTCGTTGAGCTTGTCACGCTTGCCCATTCGCACGGCGATCTGCTCGGGCAGATCCTGCTCGAGGTCGTCTTGCTGCAGCTCTTCTGGAGTGCTCACTTGGGCTCCTGCCGGTGATTCGATGTGGTTCGAAGTCTTATTGACCGATGACAATCTCGCGATTGTCTAGCAGTCGAGTTGTGCCGACGCGTGCCGCGATCAGCATCAGCGCGCGACCCTCGAAATCTTCGCCAACGGGCGCGAAGGTGCTCAGGTCAACGAGCGCTAGGTAATCAAGTTTAGCCAACGGCTCGGCGGCCATCACCTGTTCTGCCGCCTGCAAAACATCGGATGCGCTGCTGCCCGCGCGCTCGCTCTCGGCTGCCGCAGCCGCCAGGCTCCTCGAAAGCGAGAGAGCTGTGACCCGCTCTTGCTCGCTCAGGTACCGGTTGCGACTCGAGAGGGCCAAGCCCGATGGCTCGCGCACGATTGGTGCCGCGATAATTTCTAGCGCGGCAAAATCGCGGGCGGCCATCTCGCGCACCAGGAACAGCTGCTGCGCGTCCTTCGCGCCAAACACCGCTACGTCGGGTTGCACCAGTTCGAAGAGTCGAGCCACCACGGTCAACATTCCGTCAAAGTGACCAGGGCGAATCGAGCCCTCGAAGCCTTCACCGGCTGGGCCGGCAGCCTTGGTCACCGAATAACCTGAGTCGCCATAGACCTCGGTGGCGCTCGGTGCGTACACCAGGTCTGCCTCGACGGCGTCGAGCGCGGCCGCATCTGCCTCGAGGGTGCGCGGATACTTGTCGAAGTCTTCTCCGGCCCCAAACTGCAGTGGATTCACGAAGATGCTCACGACCACGAACTCGGCATGCTGCTGAGCGATGCGAACGAGCGAGAGGTGCCCCTCGTGCAGTGCACCCATAGTCGGCACGAAACCGATGCGCTTTCCCTGAGAGCGCGCGCTGGCCACTGCCGCCGCAAGCTCGGCGTTCGCATGCACGATGCGCGTCACGATTGGCCTCCCGTGCCGCCGAGGTCGTTCAGCTCGTCGAAGTCGCGGTGCCCATCGGCGAGCGCTTGCTCGACCGATGCCCGAACGACCGGTCCGATTACGCCGCGCGGATCGGTGATTCCGATGTCTTGAAGCAGTCCGATTGCCTGGTTCACAACGAGTCCCGAAAAGTCGTTGGCGACCGACCATGCCTCGAAATAGGTCTTGCGGTCGGCCTCGGCGATGGTCAGCGGCTCGGCACCCATCTCGATGACGAGAGCCTGGGCAATCGGCAGCGCCGCCTCGGGGGCCGATACCGCGAAATAGCTTTCGCGGATAGCAACCTCGTCGGCACCGCTGTCGGTGAAACGCATAGATGGGTGAATGGCCAGCGGAATCACTCCACACGCAACGGCCGGCGCGAGCACCGAATAGCCGAACTCCCCAGCCGTGTGCGCCACCAACTGCCCCGGCCGCCACAGGTCGCGTTCGGTGAAGCTGCTGATCAATTCGGTTAGAGCCGAACCAGAGACGGCCAACAAAACCAGGTCCGATTCGCCGATGCGTTCGACCCGGTCGCCGACCAAGAGCACGCTGTGGCCAGCGGCAGACAGAGCCGCAGCGATACCGCGTCCTACCTCGGTGTCACCGATAACGGTGATCACAAGTTTTGGTGTCGTCATGCCGAGATCGGTCCCGCCGGCTTTGGTTCGGCAACAGAACCCGCCTGCTTCTTGTCATCGCCATCGTCTGGCAGGCGACAGCTGCGTTCGGCGATCAGGGCGGCAACCACCAGCAGAACCGAACCGATGCCGCCGAACGCCTCGCGCCAAACAGCCTCGGTGAACTCCTGGTTGGTCAACTGCACGAGCACGACGCCCGCGTGCCAGCCGGTGAACCAGGCCCCAGCGAGCGCAGATGCCTTAGCAATGGTCAGAACGCGCACGGCATAAAACGGCTCGGGGCGCTTTGGTCGACTGCGCCCCACGCCCATCAGGTAGTCGGCAAGGGCCTTCTTGTAGCGCAAGATCGGCAGCACTAGCAGCATGTTGACCAACCCGATTGCCGGCATCGTCAGCACGAGGTTGATGCCCGAGACGGGCACTGCGAATCCTGCGCCGACCATGAGCGTGACGATTATGTAGGCGATGACCACCGTCGCAATTGCATTGATGGCGAGCGCCGAGATCTTGGTTGGCTTCACGGGCCTAGTCCTTCGCGACCTTGGGCTTTTGCCACAGCTGAACCTCGGAGCGCAGCGGAGCCGCCAGGGCCGCCACAGAACCGTAACCGGGAAGCACCGCGGACTCATCCATCAAGGCCCAAGGAACCAGAACAAACGAGCGCTCGAAGGCACGCGGATGCGGGATGGTCAGCGTCTTGCTGCTGCGCAGTTCGTCACCCATGACGATGATGTCGATGTCGAGCGTGCGCGAACCCCAGCGCTCGACGCGGATGCGGCCGAATTCCGTCTCGACGTCGCGAACACTCTCAAGAAGCTGCTTTGGCTTCAAGGTGGTCGAAACCTCGATTACGCCGTTCAGGTATGCCGGCTTGCTGTCGTCGAAACCCTCTTCGGTTAGCGCGACCGACTCGACGAGCGGGGACTTCGCGGTGACTTTGATTCCCGGCACAGCATCGAGCGCCTTGATTGCGCCCTTGATGTTTTGGTATCGATCGCCGAGGTTCGCCCCGAGCGCGAGCACCGCCTTGACGGCCTTGGCCATTAGTCGCGCTTGCCCTTCACGGTGACCGAGACGTCCTTGAACTCATACGTGATTGGAGCATTCGGCTTGTGGACGGTGATCTTGGCCTTGCGCACCTTGCCGGTAGCGTCGCCACCACCGAAGTTCATGACCATGTCGAGCAGTCGCTGGGCGAGCGTCTCGAGCAGGTCGACGGGGTCGTTCTTCACGTTGTCGACGATGGCCTTGGCTAGGTTGCCGTAGTGCACTGTCGCGTTTAGATCGTCGTTGACCGCGGCCTTGTAGCCGTCGATCCAGACGGTGGCATCGATGTAAAAATCTTGGCCATTCTGGCGCTCGAAGTCGAAGACGCCGTGGTGCGCGAATACCCTCAAGCCCTCAAGTTTGATCTTGTAGTTGTGGGTGTTGTTTTGCACGCAACCAGCCTATTCCGAAACCGGCCGGCGCAAAGCGCTCGCGATTGCCTCGACATTGCGCTTTACGTCGTGCACTCGGAATCCCCAGACACCCGAATTGGCAAGCTCAGCAGTGATTTTCGCGGTCGCCTCGTCGCGCTGTTCGTTCGTGACCGAGGCTGGGTCGGCCGGGTTGATGCGCGCGGCTATGAAACGCTTGCGGCTAGCGCCGATAAGCACCGGCAATCCGAGGGCAAAGAGTGGCTCCAAATCGCCGAGCAGTTCCCAGTTCTGATCTGCGTCCTTAGCAAAGCCGAGACCCGGGTCGACGACGATTCGTTCGCGCGAGATGCCAGCCTGCACGGCCGCTTCGACGCGCTGCTCGAGCTCGCGGGCCACATCGTGAGAGACCGAGTCGTATGCGGCAAGCGCATCCATGACTTTGCTGAATCCGCGCCAGTGGCCGATTGCGTAGGTAGCCGAGGTATGCGCGACGGTCGCGAGCATGGCTGGGTCGGCTAGGCCGCCCGATACGTCGTTGACGATGTCGGCACCGGCGGCGACGGCGAGGCGTGCCGTCTCGGCGTTCATGGTGTCGATGCTGATGCGAACGCCGGCTGGCCTGGCTAATTCGACCAGCGCTTGGATCACCGGCAGGACTCGTGCCTGCTCCTGCTCGAGCGAGACGCGCTCCGCGCCCGGGCGAGTGGATTCGCCACCGATATCGATGATGCGCGCGCCTTCGGCGATCAGGCTTCGTGCGTGTGCGAGGGCTAGGTGGGGATCGAGATACTTTCCGCCGTCACTAAAGCTGTCTGCCGTGATGTTGAGAACGCCCATAACGAGAGGCGCGGTCTCAGCTTCAGCGGACTGCCTCGGGTCGATCATTTGCTGATTAGGCCCATGACTTCGGCGCGAGCGACCGGCTCGGAATAGCAGCCACGGGCAGACATGGTGACGGTGTTGGCCTCCGGTTGACGGGCACCGCGTGAGACTACGCAGTGGTGGCGAGCCTCGATGACCACAACCACGCCCTTGGTGCCGAGACCCTCTTCGAGTGCGTCGGCGATCTGCGCGGTCAGGTTCTCTTGAAGCTGAGGACGCGCGGCGATGATCTCGACCAGGCGAGGCAGCCGACCAAGCCCAACTACGCGGTCGTCTGGCAGGTACGCAATGTGCGCGATGCCGGTGAACGGCAACAGGTGGTGCTCGCACATCGATACGAACTCGATGTCCTTGAGGATCACGACCTCGTTGTGCTCGGCGGCAAACGTGTCGGCCAGGGCGGTTTTGGCGTCGACTCCGACGCCCTTGAAGAACTCGGCGAAGGCCTCGGCCACCTTTAGCGGCGTTGCCTTCAGTTCATCGCGCGTCGGATCCTCGCCGATGGCCGAAATGATCTCGACCACGGCGTCGTGGACGCGCTTGGAATCGAACACTTACTTGTCGGTCTTCTTGGCCGCAGGCTTCTTAGCGACAGGCTTCTTTGGCGCAGCCACCTTGGTAGCCGGTGCCTTGGTCGCAGGCTTTGCCGCCGGCTTCTTGGCAGTCACCTTCTTGGCAGCAGGCTTCGCGGCCGAGGCCTTAGCCTCTGCCTCGATTGCGGCCGCGGTCGAACCCTTCTTAGGGATTGCGATCGGGCCCTGCTTCGAGCGTGGGCGCTTGCGGTCGCTCAGCCACTCGGTGCGAACGGCGAGCTTCTTGACCGGCTTGAACACCTTGGCGATGTCTTCGGCCTGAAGGGTCTCGCGCTCCATCAGCTCGCGAGCGAGGTCGTCGAGCACCTTGCGGTTAGTCGAAAGCGCGCGGTAGGCCTCTTCGTGAGCGGCCTCGATGATCGCACGAACCTCGATGTCGATGAGCTGCGCGGTTGCCTCGGAGTACTCCTTGGCCTGGGCCATGTCGCGGCCGATGAAGACCTCGCCACCGCCGCCAAACGAGACGGCGCCGACGCTGTTGCTGAAGCCGTACTTGGTGACCATCTCACGAGCGATGTTGGTGGCCTTCTCGAAGTCGTTCGAGGCACCGGTGGTTGGGTCGCCAAAGACGAGTTCCTCGGCGACGCGGCCACCCATCGCGTATGCAATCTGGTCGAGCAGCTGGTTGCGCGAGACCGAGTAGCGGTCTTCGAGCGGAAGAACCATGGTGTAGCCGAGTGCTCGACCGCGAGGGAGGATGGTGACCTTGGTCACCGGGTCGCTGTGGTTGAGCGAAGCGGCAACGAGTGCGTGACCCGCCTCGTGATAGGCGGTGTTCAGGCGTTCCTGGTCCTGCATCAGGCGCGACTTCTTCTGGGGTCCGCCGATGACTCGGTCGATTGCCTCGTCGAGGGTCTCTGAGGTGATCAACTTCTGGTTCAGGCGTGCGGTCAAAAGCGCGGCTTCGTTCAGCACGTTGGCTAGGTCGGCACCGGTGAAACCAGGGGTACGACGAGCAACCATCGCGAGGTCAACGTCGTCAGAGATTGGCTTGCCCTTGGCGTGAACCTTGAGAATCTGCTCGCGACCCTTGAGATCTGGAGCACCGACACCGATCTGGCGGTCGAATCGACCGGGGCGCAGCAGCGCCGGGTCGAGGATGTCTGGGCGGTTGGTGGCGGCGATCAGGATGACGTTGGTCTTCGAGTCGAAGCCGTCCATCTCGACCAGCAACTGGTTGAGGGTCTGCTCGCGCTCGTCGTTGCCGCCGCCGATGCCGGCACCACGGTGACGACCGACGGCGTCGATCTCGTCGACGAAGATGATGGCCGGGGCCGCAGCCTTGGCCTGCTCGAACAGGTCGCGAACGCGAGACGCACCTACACCGACAAACATCTCGACGAAGTCGGAACCCGAGATCGAGAAGAACGGCACGCCGGCCTCGCCAGCGACGGCCTTGGCGACCAGGGTCTTACCGGTTCCCGGAGGGCCGTACAGCAACACACCGCGAGGAATCTTGGCGCCCACAGCCTGGAACTTGGCTGGCTCCTT
>JACCDJ010698292.1_pt1 | contig 21022 bp, 19 predicted proteins | sample 7444481 | NCBI WGS metagenome assembly JACCDJ01 (sample SAMN15323435, study PRJNA562643) | freshwater metagenome | isolation source: river surface water | place: USA:Blue River Watershed | collected 2017-08-15 | reverse complement strand
CCCACGAGCAAAGCACCTGCGTGCTTTGCGCGAGGGACTCGAAAGGACGCGCTTGCAAGCGCGGCCGGGGTCGCGGCACGTGACCGAGTCCCCGTGGGCACCAGATACAAAAGGGAGTTTGCGCAAGCAAGCTCCCTTTTTTCTTTTCGCCCACGAGCAAAGCACCTGCGTGCTTTGCGCGAGGGACTCGAAAGGACGCGCTTGCAAGCGCGGCCGGGGTCGCGGTACGTGACCGAGTCCCTCTCCGCTTTAGTAAGCGTACTTCCTCACCGCCGCCTCATCCCATTCAATGCCATTACCCGGCCGCGACGGAATAGTCGCGTAACCGTCTTTCACTTCAAACGGCTCGGCGATCAGAGGATTACCCCAATCGCGCCACTCCAGCCAGTCTGCCGACTCGGAGGCCTTCAGCAAATGTGCGGAGACCTCGGGATACAAATGACTGGACAGAGGGTGACCAGCAGCACCGGCAATCGCCGCTGCGCGCATCCAGCCGGTGACACCGCCAATACGCATGAGATCCGGCATATAAAGATCGGCCGCTTTCGCCTGTACAGCGTCGAAGAAAGAGCGTGGGCCGTAGATATTTTCACCGATCTGAACAGGTGTTTTTAATTCGCGAGTCAGTTGTGCGCTTTGTGCATAGTTGTCATACACGATAGGCTCTTCGAACCAATACAAACCCTGATCATCCAGCGCATGACAGCGTGCAATCGCTTCTTGCAGTGTCTGCCCCTGATTGAAATCACACATCAGATGAATGTCGTCACCAATGGCGCTTCGAACATTGGCAATCGCTTTCAGGTCATCAGCGAGCTTGGGACGGCCCAGTCGGATTTTGATTGCGCTGAAATTACCTTCCTTGACCAACTCTTCGGCTTCTTTTGCCAATTTATCGGTCGGCAGCAACCAGCAGCCGTTGGTGTTGTAAGTACGGATCTTCCCGGTGGAACCACCCAGTAACTCGGCAAGGGGCAGATCCACGGCTTTTGCCAATGCATCCCAGATCGCCATATCCAGACCCGCCATCGCAATGAGGGAAACGCCCTGACGTCCGATCAAATGTAGCGTACTCATCGCGTCTCGGTACATATCCAGTGGCGCCAGCGGCTTACCCTTGAATGATTCGACAATATCTTCAATCGCGGGACCGATATAACGAACAGCATTTTTCAGATACGGCTCAAGATAACTGCGGCCGATGATGCCCTCGCTGGTTTTGACATCAATCAGAATGAATGGCCATTCATCGAATTGCCCCACCTTGGCGACGATGGGACGACGCAGTGGTACGGATACAGCGCGGATGTGGACACTCTCTAGTGTGAGCTTTGGTATTTTTTTCATTTTAATTTTCTATCTAAGGGAGATACTGAACAAATCCCTGCTTTTTATTACCCCTCATTACCGCGGACCCAGATTGACTTCATGATGTCCCGCGCCCGCCGGAATCATCGGAAAACAATTTGCTTCTGCACTGACATGCACATCCAGAAAAAAAGCCCCCGGACTCGCAAGACACTCAGCGATCGCAGCATCAAGATCTTCACGCCGACTCACCGTGCGCGCCTGCCAACCAAAACCCCGAGCCACGGCAACGAAATCCGGCAAGGCCTCAGTATAGCTGTGACTGTAACGGCCACCGTGAATCAGCTCTTGCCATTGACGCACCATGCCCATGTAGCCGTTGTTGCTCAGGATGACCTTGACCGGCGTGCGGTGTTGCATGGCGGTCGATAGCTCCTGAATATTCATCAGTATCGAGGCGTCACCGCTCACGCAAACGACGGTTTTATCGGGATGTGCAACCTGCGCGCCGATCGCCGCAGGCAGACCATATCCCATGGTGCCTGCACCACCTGAAGTCAGCCAGCGCATGGGCTTCTCGAATTTCAAATGCTGTGCGGCCCACATCTGATGCTGGCCTACATCGGTCGATACAATCGCGTCACGGCCCTCGATCTGCTGCTGCAGACTGCGCATGAGCGCCTGCGGTGCAATCGATTCGGATGTATCGTCAAACGCGAGTGACTGTTGCTGGCGCCAGGCGTCAATACGCGACCACCAACCAGACAGACGCGCGGCATCGACGGGTATATGATCGAATTGTTCCAGTAACTGACCCAGCACATCGGCACAATCACCCACGAGAGGTATGTCGGCATGCACGATTTTATGAATGGACGCGGGATCAATATCGATATGAATGATCTTGGCCTCAGGACAGAAATCATCCAGCCGACTGGTAACGCGGTCATCAAAGCGCGCGCCTACGCAAATCACCAGATCCGAGTGATGCATGGCGAGATTGGCCTCCAGCGTGCCATGCATTCCCAACATGCCCAGCCACTGAGGACTCGATGCCGGAAACGCACCCAGTCCCATCAGTGTCAGCGTACATGGCGCGCCAGATCGCTCCACCAACTGTCGAAATCGCTCGCAGGCATCGGTACCAGAATTGATCAGACCACCACCACCATAAAAGATCGGACGCCGCGCAGCACGAATCGCTTCGGCTGCATCAGCGATACGACCTTTGGCTTTGACACGCACAGGCGTGGATCTCTCGATCAAAGTGGCATCGGAGGTCACTGGTGTTAACTGAATATCCTTGGGCACATCCATCAGCACCGGTCCCGGCCTACCCTCAGTGGCAATGCGCCAGGCCTTGCGCACGGTCGCCTCCATCGCAGCGGCATCTCTGATCTGGACATTCCATTTGGTGATGGTGCGCGAAATACCGAGCGCATCGCATTCCTGAAATGCATCCGTCCCAATCACGGCGGTCGCCACCTGACCGCTGATACAAATCACGGGCACGGAATCCGACATCGCATCCAGCAAGCCCGTGGTGGTATTGCTCATGCCGGGGCCGGAGGTCACAAATACGATACCGGGCCGGCCGGTGGTACGGGCATAGCCCTGTGCTGCATGCACGGCAGCTTGCTCATGACGCACGAGTACGTGCCTCAGACGCGGTTCCGCATAAAGCGCGTCATAGAGCGGCAGGACCGCGCCTCCGGGATAGCCAAAGACGGTATCGGCGCCCAGATCCAGCAAGGTGCGGATCAGCACCGCAGCGCCATTAGGTGCTGGGGCTGGAGCAAGGCCGTGGGCGGCATCTGCCTGCGAAAGGCTCAGGATCGGCGGTCCGTGTACGGTATTCATGGCATCAATATAGTCTGCATATTGCAGAAAATGCTTTTGATTATTGATGCAGCTACCTATAATTCAGAAGATTCTTTCGTAAATCTAAATTTTCTCAGAATGGAACTGGATAAATTCGATATCGCGATTCTGGAGGCCCTGCAAAAGGATGCGCGCCTGAGCCTGCAGGAGCTGGGCAAGCAAGTTGGCCTGACAGCATCGCCCTGCTGGACGCGGATCAGGCGCATGGAAGACGCTGGGGTAATTGAAGGCTACGCGGTACGAGTCAATCCCGAAAAAGTCGGCCTCAGCGAGACGGTGATCCTGCATGTGACGCTGGACAGTCATTCGGATGAAGCGCTGTTTGAATTCGGCAAAACTCTGGAAGAGATTCCGGAGGTGCTGGAGGCTTATCTGGTCTCAGGCGATTATGACTACTACATCCGGGTGGCGGTTGAGGGTACACGTGGCTATGAGCGCTTCCTGAGAGAGCGTTTGTACAAGATTCCAGGTATCCGTCATAGCAAATCAAGCTTCGTGCTGCGGCGCCTGAAACAAAGCCAGCTTCCGATTCGCCGCTGATTCGCCTGCACAAGGAAATCTTTTCGTCAGCTTGGCGACTAGAGCCGCTCGACGTCCATGTCGTCGTAGATTTCAAAAGGCTGATGTATCCAGGGATTGTCGGGCAGGTATTCGACAAAATAATCCGGCCGCATGACCGAACAGGCCTTGTACCAAATAACGGCCGAACGTACTTCAGTCACCTCTGGAAAATGAATGCGCAGGTGTTCCTGCACGCGCTGCAAGGTCACACCGGAATCCACCAAATCATCAATCAGCAATATGCGGCCGGCCAGTGGACCCGCGGTCGAGGTGATGCCGTTGGAAATGTCCAGCTCACCACGCCGTGTGCCGGCAGCCTCACGGTAAGAGCTGGTGGAGAGAATGGCGAGCGGCACTTTGAAGAGGCGCGAGAACACATCGCCCGGACGCAGCCCGCCTCTGGCCAGACACAGCGCCTGATCAAATTGCCATCCTGATTGATGGACAATTTTGACCAGTGATTCTATCGAATGATGATAGTCGTCCCATGATACCCAGCGATGTGCGTTTTGATGGGCGGGCATGACCGACCAATTTTTCAGGCAAAGGGATGGCGCAATACGATGGTCTCTTCGCGATCCGGCCCTGTAGAGACCATATCGATAGGCACACCCACCAAAGCTTCAATACGCTCAACATACGCTCTTGCAGCGGCCGGCAAATCCTTCATGGATTTTGCGCCAACGGTAGGCTCTTTCCAGCCCGGCATGTCTTCATAAATCGGTTCGCAAGCCGCTGCTTCTTCGGCACCGGACGGGAAGATATCGACCTGCTTGCCATTGAGACGATAGCCGGTGCAGATTTTCAGAGATTCAATGCCGTCCAATACATCGAGCTTGGTCAGACACATGCCCGAGACGCCGTTGATTTGTACCGAACGCTTGAGCAATGCGGCATCAAACCAGCCGCAGCGACGCGCACGACCGGTGACGGTACCAAATTCATGACCGACTGCCGACAAATGCTTGCCAACACCGTTTTCGGTGGATAGCTCGGAGGGGAAAGGTCCCGAACCAACACGCGTGGTGTAGGCCTTGGTAATGCCCAGCACATAGTGCAGCATGTTGGGACCCACACCCGACCCAGCCGCAGCATTACCCGCGACACAATTGCTGGATGTGACATACGGGTAAGTACCGTGATCAACATCGAGCAAACTACCCTGCGCGCCTTCAAACAACAGATTGGCACCGGCCTTGTGCGCCGCATGCAGCGCGCTGGAGACATCGGTCACCATAGGGCGAATGCGGTCGACTGTCGCTAATGCGTCATCGAAAACTTTTTGGTAGTCGACTGCCTGCGCCTTGAGGTAATTGACCAGCACAAAATTGTGATAGTCGAGATTCTCGCGCAGCTTTTCTTCAAAACGTTGCTGATTCAACAGGTCAGCAACGCGAATGGCGCGACGCGCGACCTTGTCTTCATAGGCAGGGCCAATGCCCTTGCCTGTGGTGCCGATTTTGGCATCACCGCGCGCCGCTTCGCGCGCTGCATCGAGTGCCGTGTGATAAGGCAGGATGATGGGGCAAGCTTCAGAAATTTTGAGCCGGTTGGCGACCTGAATACCAGAGGCTTCGAGCTTGTCGATTTCGCGCAGCAGATCAGGCACTGACAAGACCACACCATTGCCGATGTAGCAGGCAACACCGGCGCGCATGATGCCCGACGGGATCAGCTGCAGCGCAGTCTTTTGTCCACCGATGACCAGTGTGTGACCCGCGTTATGTCCGCCCTGAAAACGCACAACGCCTTGCGAATGATCGGTGAGCCAATCGACGACTTTCCCCTTACCCTCGTCGCCCCACTGCGTACCAATGACAACTACATTTCTAGCCATGATGTTTACGAACCTTGTAAGTTCTGTTTTTTGATAATGAATTTTCCGCCTTCGACAACGATCTCGCGATCACAATCGAATTCCTGCTGATCGTTCTCGTGCCCAGGCAAGGATTGAATGACGATTTCACCTTCGTCACGCAGACGCGCGATGAGCGTGGTGAGCTCCGGCTCACGACCCCAGGGTGCCCTGATTGCGCTGGCCGGTGATGCCGATGGCAACAAGCGCGCAATTTCGCGCAAATCCATCGAGAAGCCGGTTGCAGGGCGGGCCCGTCCGAACGCTTCACCCACATGATCGTAACGACCACCACGCGCAACGGCATTGGGCAGCCCCGGCACATACAGTGCAAACATCGCACCGCTCTCATATTGGTAGCCGGAGAGATCAGCCAAATCAATATTGACGCGTACTCCCCCCGCAGCTTTTGCAAGCAGCGAAAGTTCATCAAGCGCACGAGTCACCGCAGCACTGGCATGCAATACCTCGCGCGCACGCTGGAGCACCGTCAGATCGCCATGCAGCTCGGGCAGTATGCGCAGTGCGTTTTTCACGCGATCGGAAAACGGCGCCGACAAATCATGCAGCGCCGGTACATCTTTGGATCGTAGCAATGTGATGATTTGCGCCTGCTGTTTCTGTGCCAGCGCATCACCCTCGAGGATGCCGTTCAGAATGCCCGCATGTGAAAGATCCAGCGTCACATCCGACAACCCTGCCAGACGCAATGAGGCCAGTGCGAGGGTCTGAATCTCGCCATCCGCCTCGAGTCCGGCATGACCGTAAATCTCGGCGCCGATCTGCAATGGCTCGCGCGTGGCATGGAATCCGGAGGGTCGCGCGTGCAAGACACTGCCCGCGTAGCACAGCCGCGTGACGGAGGCGCGGTTGAGTAAATGGGCGTCGATACGAGCGACCTGGGTGGTCATATCGGCACGCAAACCCATGGTACGACCAGAGAGCTGATCGACCAGCTTGAACATGCGCAGATCCATGTCCTGATCCGTGAACGGCATCAGGGAATCCACATATTCGAGCATGGGTGGCATCACCAGCTCATAGCCGTAACGCCGGAAATGATCGAGCAGCCGGCGGCGCAGTTCCTCTATCTTGCGCGCCTCAGACGGCAAGACATCGGCGATGTTCTCGGGAAGTAGCCAATTAGGCATGAAAATCAGACGTCAGCAGTGAAATGGTGAAGGGCGAGCAGGAGGATACCAAACACTATCGCGACCAGCCCAAAAAAACGGATCTGGCCGGCTGACAGCTGAGCGAGCTGAAGAAAGGTCTGGCGCCAGCGCTCGGGAGCAAGGAAAGGAAACAAACCCTCGAGCACGAATAACAGGCCGAGCGCCATCAACAAGGCAGTTGACACAACGCGCCCTTATTTACGGGCGCCGCCGGGAGCCTTGAAGTACCTCAGGAACTCCGAATTCGGGTCAATCAAGAGCACATCGCTGCGCGTCTTGAAGCTTTCGCGGTAGGCCTCCAGACTGCGATGAAACTTGTAAAACTCCGGATTTTGTCCGAATGCCTGAGCGTAGATTCGAGCAGCCTTGGCATCGCCCTCACCGCGTATACCTTCTGCCTGTCGGTAAGCCTCAGCAAGAATCACGATACGCTGGCGATCGGCATCCGCGCGAATTTTTTCGGATTCGGCCGCGCCAGTAGAGCGCAGCTCATTCGCTACACGCGCACGTTCGGATTTCATGCGCTCGTACACCGAATTGTTAATCTGTTCGACATAATCGACGCGCTTCAAACGCACATCGACAATTTGTCCACCGATTTGCTTGACCTCTTCGGTGACCTTGGAAGCAATGGCGTCCATCACCTTGCCACGCTCGCCTGAAATCACTTCGCGCACGGTGCGTTTGGTGATCTCCTCATTGAGCGCTGCTTTGACGATCTGGGCCATGCGGTCTTGCGCGCGACGCTCATCACCACCAAAGCTGATGAAATACAAACGCGGATCAACAATACGCCATTTGACGTAGGCATCGACCAGAATATTTTTCTTCTCGGCGGTGATAAAGCGATCAGCCTCTGGCGTGTCCAGCGTCAGAATGCGCTTGTCGAGGAAAATCACATTCTGGAACGGTGGCGGCAACTTGAAGTGCAAACCAGGTTCTTTGATGACCTGCTTGACTTCACCGAGCGCAAACACGATGGCAAACTGGCGCTGATCCACGACGAACAAGGTGGACGCGAGGATGGTCAGCGCAATTACACCCGCGATAACGTAGGAAACAAGGCGATTCATCAGCGTGTCTCCCGATCGCGTGAGCTGCGTGAATCACGGTTGCGTGGTTCAGGTCGGGATGACTCCGGAGGCAACACATCGTTGAGCTGAGATGGCGCTGCCTGCGGCCCGTTTTGCGTAACGGCAGCCGACTCTGCTGCTGTCTGCGCAATCAATTTGTCCAGAGGCAGGTAGATCATGTTGTTATTGGATTTGGTGTCGATCATGACCTTGGTGGTGCTGGCAAAAATCTGCTGCATGGCTTCAATGTATATGCGGTCACGCGTGACGCCGGGCGCTTTCTGGTATTCGGCGAGAATTTTTGAAAAACGAGCGGCCTCACCCTCTGCATTGGCAATCACGCGAGAACGATAACCTTCGGATTCCTGCAGCAGCCGCGAGGCCGCACCACGTGCCCTTGGAACGACATCATTGGCATATGCCTGCCCCTCGTTCTTCTGCCGCTCACGGTCCTGGCCAGCTTTCACCGCATCATCAAATGAAGCCTGCACTTGCTCTGGCGGCTGCACGGCCTGCATCGTGACGTTGGTCACCATCACACCGGTACGGTAGCGATCGAGAATCTGCTGCATCAGTCCCAAGGTATCAAAAGCGATTTTTTCGCGACCTTCGTACAGCACGAAGTCCATCTTGCTCTTGCCGACGATTTCACGAATGGCTGTTTCAGCGACTTGCTTGACCGTCTCTTCCTGCTCACGGTTGTTGAAGACCCAATCGGTTGCATCTTTGAGGCGGTATTGGACAGCAAATTGGATGTCGATGATGTTCTCGTCGTCGGTCAGCATCAGCGCCTCGCGCGCAAGCTTGTTGCGCACATTGCTGCGGTAACCCACCTCCACTGTACGAACTTGAGAAACGTTGACAATCTCATGCGCCTGAATCGGATAAGGCCAGCGCCAGTTGAAGCCGGGGGCGGTGGCGTGACTCAGCTTGCCAAAAGTTAGCACGACGCCCGTTTGGCCTTCCTGCACGATGAAAAATCCGCTCACGAGCCACAGGAAAAAAATCACCATCCCAACGATGCCAGCGCTGATGCCTGCGCCTCGCGCATCGCCAGGCATGCCACCACCATCACCACCTCGACCGCCGCCCCGTCCACCGAACAAGCGATTCAGTCGCTGGTTGAAGTCACGCCACAACTGGTCGAGATCTGGCGGACCATCGTTGGGCCGCTTGTCGTTTCGCCGCGGCTCCTGCTCGTTGTCCTGCGACCCACGTCCCCAGCGAGGATCGTTGAGCGAAAATTTCAGACCGAGTTTTTTGAAGATTGATTCAAGCATGCTGTGGCGTTCCGCGTTAGGTATTTTTAGTCGTCAGTGAAACGCTGGTGGCATAGAACAAAGAAAGGAAATCGGAAAACACAATTCATCACGGAATGACATGGACAAACAAGACTGCATTATGGCCGAGAGAATCTCTATGCACCGTTCGGCAGTGGCAGATCGTCATACTGGTCCTGGAGCGCATTGCGGCCTTCGTATCCACCATTGGCTTGCGCAAATTCCACGATCGCCTGCCTGAGCAAGTCAATACCTTCGCCCGTCTGTGCACTCACAAAAACGCGGTGAATTTTATCATATTCATCACGCTCGATTGCCGGGCGAACACCCGCCAGGTCGATCTTGTTCCAGACGAGAACCTGAGGGATATGATCTGCACCAATCTCCCGCAAAACTGCGTTGACCTGCTCGATTTGCTCGTCCCTGACCGGGCTTGCCGCATCGACCACATGCAGAAGCAGATCGGCATGCACCGTCTCTTCCAGCGTGGCGCGAAAAGCCGCCACCAGCTGTGTGGGCAATTCGCGGATGAAGCCGACCGTGTCCGATATGACCACGTTCCCGGCGCCGGACAGATGCATGCGCCGGGATGTCGTGTCGAGGGTCGCAAACAGCTGATTGGCCGCATAAACCCCGGCTTTGGTCATGTTGTTGAACAGCGTGGACTTGCCAGCATTGGTATAGCCGACCAGAGAAATCGAGAACGTCTGGTTGCGCTCGCGGGAGCGCCGCTGCGTGTTGCGCTGGCGCTGGAGCTTATCGAGCTTGCCACGCAGTGCCTTGACCCGATCGCCGATCAGTCGCCGGTCGGTTTCCAGCTGAGTCTCACCAGGGCCGCGCAGACCAATACCACCCTTTTGGCGCTCAAGGTGGGTCCAGCCGCGTACCAGGCGGGTCGCCAGATGCTGTAGTTGTGCAAGTTCAACCTGGACCTTGCCCTCATGGCTCTGGGCGCGCTGGGCAAAAATATCCAGAATAAGGCTGGTACGGTCGATTACGCGTATCTGGAGCAGGCGCTCGAGATTTCGCTGCTGCGCCGGGGACAGCGCGTGATTGAAAACGGCCAGATCCAGCGACAGATCAGCGACCGTGTCCCGGATTTCCTCGGCTTTGCCAGACCCCACGAAAAGCGCAGAATCCGGCGCCGCGCGCCGGCCCGTTACACTGGCGACCGGCTCGGCACCGGCAGATTTTGACAACAGCGCGAGTTCTTCCAGACTGGCCAGAAAGTCACCCTTGCCAAAATCAACACCTACCAGGACTGCGCGCATGACACCGCCTTGGCAGGAGGAAATGACTTATTCAGCCTCGGACTCCGAATGAAGATTCACCGCACGCGCGGGTACGACGGTGGAAATCGCATGCTTGTAGACCATCTGGGTGACGGTGTTGCGAAGCAATACAACATATTGGTCGAAAGATTCCACGTGTCCCTGCAGTTTGATTCCGTTGACCAGATAGATGGAGACTGGAACGTGCTCTTTTCGCAAGGCGTTCAAAAATGGGTCTTGTAGCAGTTGCCCTTTGTTACTCATGGAGGCTCCGTTTTTTTGTCAGGTTCGGGAGATGGGGTCGGCGCGAAAAAAAACAAGCGCCAGAAATCACTGCCTGTCGAGAATGTAATCGATTTTGCCACACACTGGCAAACACCAACGCAGAAAATATGTGCTATTCCTGCTTGGAAAAAGGGTTTTTTCCTGAGCGCAACTCTATGCGCAGCGGTGTACCAACCAAAGAGAAACTTTCTCGAAAATGTTTCTCCAGATACCGTTTGTAGCTGTCATCAATTGCGTTGAGTGTATTGCCGTGAATGACAATGACGGGGGGATTTTGGCCACCCTGATGCGCATAGCGCAGCTTGGGGCGAACCGAGCCCTTGCGCCGCGGTTGTTGATGATCCAGTGCTTCTTGCAGAGCGCGTGTGAGCTGAGGCGTCGGCAGTTTCACCATGGCGGCGGCATAGGCCGCATCGATGGATTTCATCAACGGCGCAATACCCGTACCTTTTAGTGCGGAAATGAAATGGAATTTTGCGAAGGATAAAAAACTGAGCTTGCGATCCATCTCGCGCTTGATGTGATCGCGCTCGTCACTGGTCAATCCATCCCATTTATTCACACCCACGACCAGCGCTCTGCCAGCCTCAAGAATGAAGCCTGCGATGTGAGCATCCTGCTCGGAAATATCCTGCTGAGCATCAAGCAAGAGCAACACCACATTCGCTTCCGAAATCGATTGCAAGGTCTTCACAACAGAAAATTTTTCGATTGCCTCGAAAACTTTACCCTTGCGGCGTATGCCTGCAGTATCAATCAGTGTGTAGTGACGACCAGAACGTTCGAATGGGATTTCAATTGAGTCACGTGTCGTGCCGGGCATGTCGAAGGCAATCACACGCTCTTCGCCGAGCAGTGTATTGACCATGGTTGATTTGCCGACATTGGGACGGCCGACGATGGCAATGCGCACGCCCCGTACGCCGGGTGCCTCATCGGCTTCTTCTGTCTTGCCAGCCAGTGCGCTATCGAGCGCTTCGTCAACGAGATCCGCCACACCATCACCATGCGCTGCAGAAATCACATAGGGATCACCCAAGCCGAGTTCGTAGAAGTCTGCCGAAACGGTGGTGTACTTCATGCCTTCGGCCTTGTTCACGACCAGCATGACCTGACGACCGGATTTGCGCAGAAAATCGGTGATGGTCTTGTCATGCGGCGTGAGACCCTGACGGCCATCGACAATAAAAATCACCACATCCGCTTCCGCCACGGCCTGACGCGTCTGCTTCGCCATCTCATGCAAGATGCCGTCTTTGGCGACAGGCTCAAAGCCGCCAGTATCGATGACGAGAAACGGTCGAAGGCCCATGCGGCCTTCGCCATAATGACGATCGCGCGTCAGCCCCGGCAAGTCCGCGACCAGCGCATCACGCGAGCGGGTCAGACGATTGAAGAGCGTGGATTTGCCAACATTAGGGCGGCCGACCAGGGCAATGACCGGCTTCATCGGGCATCCTGATGCTGTGCGCCTGTGCAGTGGCGTTTATTCGGTCGCGATTGCAAGCAAGCTACCATTCTGTGACTGCACGATGAGGGTGGACCCAGCCACGACGGGCGTCGCGCGGATCGCGCTGCCATCAGTTTGCACACGTGCCAGCAAGGCGCCTTCTTCACGGGAGAAGAAATGCAGATAGCCCTGACGATCTCCAACCACTACCGCACGACCAAATGAGACCGGGGACGAAAGTCCTCGCCAGCTGAGTGATGTATTGCGCCACAGGCTGCTCCCGGAATCACGCGCGAAGGCCTGCAAGTTGCCGCGCTCGTCCGAAGCAAACACATATCGCTGATCAAGACCCGGGCCCACCTCGGCAGAAAGTTCGCGTGCCCAGCGTACCGAGCCATTACCGGCGTCCACGCAGGCCAGACGGCCTTGGTAGGAAGCAGCACAAATCTCACGACCCATCAGCGCTGGCATGCCAGAGACGTCGGCAACGCGTTCCAGTTCCGTAGCGCCACGAGGCTCAGCGATAGGCGCATCCCAGCGCGGCGCACCCGTCTGCGCCGCCAGCGCAAGCAATCTTCCAGCGGGTAAGGCAACGTAGGCAACACCATCATGCATCAAAATACCCGGTGAAGCGCGCAGCGCGAGTGCCGGCGCAGTGCGCTGTACAAACCAACGACGATTGCCTGACTCGAGATCGTATGCAGCGATGCGATTGTCCATGCTGCGAATGACAACGACGCCGCTGCCCAATGCGGGCGGGGACAGCACTTCCGTTGATGCCTGAGCTTTCCAGAGTGGTTTGCCGTCGGCCGCGTCAAACGCCAGTATCGCGCCATCGGCACCGGCAACAACAAGTACCTTGCCGTCTGTACCAACACCCGCAGTCAGCTCGGTACCCGCCTTGATTTTCCAGATGAGCTTGCCGTCGGCGGCCTCCAGACAGGCGATTTCGCCATCGGCACTTGCTGCATACACGCGCGAGTCAACCACAGCGGGTGCCAGGGGGTTGTCGCCCGATTTGCCGATGCCCACGGTCCAGACAATACGCGCTGCCATGGATGGCGTGAACTGAACCAGGGGCGCTGGCTCATTACGCGGCGCTTTGCGTGAGAACGGATTGAGCGAGGAACAACCTGCCAGCAGCACCAAACCTGTAACGAGTATCCACCGAGAAGAAACGTGCATCTCAGCTCTCCGCTCAACCGGCCTGGGTGGTGCTACCACCGATCGCGTCCAGCTTTAACTGGATTAGCTGCCGAGCGGGACCCTTGGCTTCGATTTTCTCGAGAGCCAATTGATATGCGGCACGAGCTTCTTCTATTTTGTTCTGCGCGAATAGCAAGTCACCACGGCGGTCGGCCACCAGTCCGGCAAACTGTTCGGGAAAAGGCGCAGACAGGAGCTTCAGACCGTCGTCATAGGCTTTTTCATCGAGCAGCAAGCCGGCCAGACGCAGACGCGCTATGGCCTGGTATTCCTCGCCGCTGCTGTGATCAACGACCCACTGAAGGTAGGCCTTGGCTGATTTCATGTCGTTCGCATCGAATGCCGACTTTGCCGCCAGCAATGCACCCATTGACGCATAAGGCGTACGAGCATAGCGCTCGCGAATGTCGCCAGTTGCGCGTGCCAGACGTGTCTGATCCTTGCCATCAACTGCCTTGACGATTTCTTCGTACAACAAGGCGGCCTTGGAGGCCTGTTCGCGCTGATAGTATTTCCAGCCAGACCAGGACGCATACGCGGCCAGCACTGCGATGGCAAGCCAGGTCACCAGATTGCCGTATTGTTTCCACCACGCTTTCAGCGTTGCGAGTTGTTCTTGCTCTTCAAGATCGTATGCCATAGTCGTTTTAGTGATGAGTGTGTAACTGGCCTGCATGCAGGTGGCCGTGATCGTGCTCGTCGTCACCGATCATTCGATCAATCAGATGATCGGTCAGCGCTTCGAGGCTGACGCTTTGCTGATTATTGGTCATGTCCGCTTCGCGCAGATGCTTGACGATTGCTGTACTGCTCGCGATTTCATCTTCACCGATGATAATGGCGTAAGCCGCTCCGCTCGCGTCAGCGCGCTTCATTTGCGATTTGAAGCTGCCCAGCCCGCCAGCCGCTGCGCAATGTAGCACAACATCGAGACCGGCATCGCGCAAACGCTCTGCGATCGCAAAGGACTGCAACTGAGCCTCATCGCCCTGATGCACGAGATAGACATCGCACTGACTGCGAGAGAAATTACCCCCAGCGACTTTCATCAGTTCAAGGAGTCGCTCCACGCCCATCGCAAAACCCACCGCAGGCGTTGGCTTGCCACCGAAGATTTCGACCAGTGGGTCGTAACGACCACCACCGCAGACCGTGCCTTGCGAGCCGAGCTGATCGGTGATCCATTCGAACACGGTACGGTTGTAATAATCCATACCCCGTACCAAACGAGGATTGATCGTGAAAGGCACGCTGTTATGACGCAGCAATCGCTGTACACCCTCGAAATGCGCGCGGGACTCGTCCCCAAGATAATCCAGCAACTTGGGCGCGGCGTTCACGAGTTCCTGCATTGCGGGGTTTTTGGTATCCAGAATGCGCAGTGGGTTGGTATGCAGACGACGCTGAGCATCGGCATCCAGCTGATCATGGTGCTGCTCGAAATACGTAATCAGATCAGCACGATGACGCTGACGTTCCGCGGCATCACCAATAGAGTTGATTTCGAGGCGAATATCAGTCAGCCCGAGATCATCCCAGAGCCGCTGGCATAACAGAATAAGTTCAACATCGATATCCGGGCCAGCAAAGCCAACTGCCTCGGCGCCTACCTGATGAAACTGGCGATAGCGTCCCCGCTGAGGACGCTCATGGCGGAACATGGGGCCCGCATACCAGAGCCGCTTCGGGCTGTCGTAGGTCAGATTGTGTTCGAGCACGGATCGCACGACGCCGGCAGTGCATTCAGGCCGCAGCGTCAACGCATCGCCATTCATGCTGTCGGTGAATGAATACATCTCTTTCTCGACAATGTCGGTGACTTCACCGAGACCGCGCGCAAACAAGGCGGTAGGCTCTACGATCGGCGTGCGGATTTGCTGATAGCCGTAGCTGCGCAACACGGATTGCACCGTGTTTTCAAACAGCTCCCACAAGGGCGCGTCGTCAGGCAAGACATCGTTCATGCCTTTGACGCCAACGATTTTTTCAGTTTTTTTAGGATCTGCCATAACGTGTCTTTACATAATCAAGCACGATGGCCTGAAACTCTTCTGCAATATGTTCGCCCCGCAGGGTGACGGATTTTTGGCCGTCGACAAAAACCGGCGCCGCCGGTGACTCGCCAGTGCCGGGCAGGCTGATACCGATGTGGGCGTGCTTGGATTCACCAGGACCATTGACGATACAGCCCATGACAGCCACATTCATTTCCTCGACGCCGGGATAGGCGGTCTTCCAGAGCGGCATCTGCTCGCGCAGATAGGTTTGAATGCGATCTGCGAGCTCCTGAAATACGGTCGATGTGGTGCGCCCGCAGCCAGGACAAGCGATGACCATCGGCGTAAATTTGCGCAAGCCCATGGTTTGCAGGATCTCCTGCGCGACGATGACTTCGCGGGTACGGTCTCCACCCGGCTCTGGTGTGAGCGAAATACGAATGGTGTCACCTATGCCCTCTTGCAGCAGGACTGACAAGGCAGCGGTCGATGCAACAATACCCTTGCTGCCCATACCCGCCTCGGTCAGGCCCAGATGCAAGGGGTAATCACAACGCTTGGCGAGTTCGCGGTACACCGCGATCAGGTCTTGCACGCCAGAGACTTTGCAGGAAAGTGTGACTCTATCGCCGGGCAAGCCGAGTTCTTCGGCACGCTGCGCGTTCTCCAACGCAGAAGTCACCAAAGCCTCATACATGACCGACTGCGACGAGAAAGGTTCAGGCCGCTGCGCATTTTCATCCATGATGCGTGCGAGTAGCGCCTGATCCAGACTGCCCCAGTTGACACCGATGCGCACCGGTTTGTCGTAACGACAGGCGACCTCGATCATCTGCGCGAACTGCGTATCGCGCTTCGCGCCCTGCCCCACATTACCCGGATTGATGCGGTATTTGGATAACGCTTCGGCACAGGCAGGATACGCCGTCAGTAACTGGTGGCCGTTGTAGTGAAAATCACCAATCAAGGGAACATCGACATCCATGCGATCAAGTTGCTCGCGTATCGCAGGCACTGCTGCAGCGGCCTCCGGCGTGTTGACAGTGATGCGAACAAGTTCGGACCCGGCACGCGCGAGCTCCTTGACCTGAATCGCCGTACCGATCACATCGGCTGTGTCGGTGTTGGTCATGGACTGAACGACCACCGGCGCATTACCACCGACGAAGACCTCACGCGCGCCATGATGAATCCTGACTTGCCGCGTCAGGCGTCGCTCAGCGGGGCCAGAGGGAATCTCGATATCTGTTGGGTGCTTGTTCATGCGTAGGCTCACTTGAGGCTAAGCTTGGAAACATTGTCTCGCGCGACAGCGCGCAGGTTCAGCGGCTGTCCTCTCAGGGTGACATCGACACCATTTGCATTGCCAACCACGAGTACGACCGGCTCACTCACATCGAAACGCTCTGTTGTTCCCGCTTTCATCAACCGAGATACAAGCTTGTTGCCGTTGATAGCGCTGATCTCGACCCACGCATCCTCACGCAACTTGAGCTCCAGCAAATGGGAAGGGTCAATCGATTTTGGCTCAGCGCCCGCTGCAGCGGAAGGCGCCGACACCGGCCGATCGGTCGCTTCGGTGGTCGTGGAGTCGGCCACATCCTTCCAGGAACCGAAAAGGGTACTCATGCTGGGTACATCAAAGCTTATGGTTGGCAGGCCATGACGATAGCCGGCATAGGCCAGCGCACCCACAAACACCATTACCAGCAGTCCCAGACCGGAGAGACGCCGCGATCCACGACGATGGGCGCTGGCTGGCGCGTAACGACGTCCCGGGAAACCGCGCGAAGGCAGCGGCCTGCGAAGAACAATGGGATCAACCGCAGGATTGGCTTCATTGGACATCATCGCCAGCAAAGGTACCGGATCAAGCTCGAGCAGTCTCGCATAGGAACGGATGAAACCTCGAACACTGGCCATCCCAGGCAAGGAGGCAAAATCATTAGCCTCTAACGCCGTAATCTGTCGCGGGGCAAGCTTGAGGCGCTGAGATACTTCTTCCAGCGTCCAGCGTAATTCATTACGGCGCGCAGCCAGTAACTCGCCCGGCAGCGCAGTGGGTAATGAATGCTGCATTTCAACATCGCCGGTCGTCGCTTGTATCTCGGATAAATCGCTTGCGTCAACCACCGCGGCATCCAGGACAGCCGCCTCGTGCGTCGCCTGCGCGACCGTGGTCGAGGACTCTGAAGATTGCGGATCGTTATGCTTACTTGTCATCGGTCTCGCCACGAAGATATGCGGTCAGCTGAGGCGACTCTGGAAAGCGCCGACGCCATTGCGCCAAAAGGCTCTGCTCGGAGGCAGCGTCGCCGCGCTTGCGCTCAATGAGAATTGCCATCAAAAAATTCTCTGCAACTGCCTGCTCGCTCTCGATCACTCTCAGCAAGTGGCTGCGGGCACGCGGATAGTCAGCGCGATCATAAGCGAGACGCGCAAGACCGGCATGCGCCTGCAGATTCGTCGGATCGTTATCAAGCGCACGCCGCAGGAAGGCCTCGGCCTGGACACCCTGACCCTGACGCATGCGGCATAGCCCCGCGTTCACCAAAGCCTTCTCGGGGGAGGCATAGGATTTTGTCGATAGCGCGCGCTCGAAATACAGCATCGCCTTGTCGAACTCGCCTTTCTGGCAGAGGAACCAACCCATATTGTTTTGAAGCGCGGGATTGTCAGGCTCAATACGCAGGGCATCGCGCAGGCTCTGACTGGCGGCCTCGCTGTCACCGATTTGCATCAGCACCAAGCCGCGCAGGCCAAGGACATCGGCGCGACGAGGGCTGAGCTCAAGCGCCCGGTTCAGTTCTTGCAGCGCGATCTCGGTCTGCCCACTCGTAAAGTACGCGGTAGCGAGCTCAAGACGAATATCCGTTCGCCGTTTGACATCGGCCTGTCCTGCCTGCAAAGGCGGAGAAACATTGGGTACAGTGCATGCACCAAGCAAAACTGCAATCAGCAAGAAACCGAAACGCTTCAACCTGAAATCTCCACGATGCGACCAAAATCTTTACCGTATTTTTCCTGATACACCGACATGGTTTGCATGCGCTCGCGAACGCGAGTGCGGTCCTGAACTTCCCCGGCGAGCTGACCGCAGGCGGCATCGATATCGTCGCCACGCGTCTTGCGAATCGTGGTGACGATGCCGCCATCCATCAATATTTGTGCGAAAGCACGTATCCGTGCATTCGATGAACGTTTGAGCCCGGATTGCGGGAAAGGATTAAAGGGAATCAAATTGAATTTGCAAGACACTGAGGCAACCAGCGCCAGCAGTTCGCGCGCATGCTGGTCGCTGTCGTTCACACCATCGAGCATGCAGTACTCGAAGGTGATGAAATCACGCGGTGCAAATTCGAGATAACGCTGACAGGCCGCCATGAGCTCAGCAAGCGGATATTTTTTATTGAGCGGCACAAGATCGTCACGCAACCTGTCATTGGATGCATGCAATGAGACCGCCAACGCTACCGGGCAATCCTGTGAAAGCTTGTCCATCATCGGAATCACGCCGCTGGTGGAGAGCGTAACGCGCCTGCGCGAGAGCCCGTACGCGTTATCGTCGAGCATAAGTTTCAGCGCAGCCACGGCTGGCTCGTAATTGAGCAAGGGCTCGCCCATGCCCATTAACACCACGTTGGTAATCTGGCGCTCGCCTTTAGGTCCAGCAGCGATCCCCTTGCTGCGGCGGAGCATGAATTCTGCCGACCACAATTGCCCGATGATCTCTGCAACGCCAAGATTACGGGAAAATCCCTGTTTGCCCGTAGAACAGAAACGACAATTCACTGCGCAGCCGGCCTGTGTCGATATGCACAGCGTGCCGCGATTATCTTCCGGGATAAATACAGTCTCGACGGCATTGCCATTTCCGACGTCGAACAGCCATTTGCGGGTGCCGTCTGTGGAGGTATGGTCGCTGATAACATCTGGCGCTGTGACAACAGCGAGGTCGCGCAACTTGTCGCGCAAAGACTTGGCGAGGTCGGTCATTGCCTCGAAGTCGCTTTCGCCGAACTGGTGTATCCAGCGCTGCAATTGACGAGCACGAAAGCTTTTTTCACCGTGCGACTGACACCAGTTCACCAGAGCATCCGGGTCGAGTTCCAACAGATTGGTGATTGCCGTCATAAAAGGTGCCTCGCGTGAATCACGTGCATCCGGGTCAGTGGTTTCGCCATCGGGAACCCTAAGCAAGCCTGCGTCGGTGTGAAAACCTCACGCTGACGCAGCCGCTACCAAGGAAACGTCGATCAAACAAACCAGAAACTTCTCTGTCTGACCAAATGGCACCCAATCCTTGATTGTTCAGGGCCCCGCATCGCACAGCTCCGCTGGTTCGGCATAAGACGCGGATTTATTCAGCGTCTGCCTAACGCTCAGCGCGAATAAACGTTCAGCGCCGGGAAGAAATAGCTGATTTCAACCTTCGCGGTTTCGGGCGCATCTGAACCGTGGACGGCGTTGGCATCGATGGAATCAGCAAAATCTGCACGAATGGTGCCTTTGTCTGCTTTCTTCGGATCGGTTGCGCCCATCAAGTCACGGTTTTTCAGGATGGCATTGTCGCCCTCCAGCACTTGGACCATCACGGGGCCTGAAATCATGAAATCGACCAGATCCTTGAAAAACGGGCGCTCGCGGTGTACCGCGTAGAAACCTTCTGCCTCAGCACGGGATAATTGCGCCATGCGCGCCGCAATGATTTTCAGGCCAGCGCCTTCGAAACGGCTGTAGATTTGACCGATAACATTCTTTGCCACGGCGTCCGGCTTAATGATCGACAGGGTGCGCTCGATTGCCATCTGTAAAACTCCAATGAAATTAATGGGTTAAGGATTCGTTTGAGCGCAAATGCGAGCTCTGATTAGCCAAACATTCTAGCATGAAAGCCGTGTAAAATGACCCGACAGGCAGGGCAAATGCCGCTGCAGCCCTTGAAAATCGCGGGTAGACGCACCATCTTAAATTCAGTTAAATTAACGTTTTGACAGCTCCTCTGATGTTGAGCTGTTATTAAATCCACAACAGGAGGATCCATGAACCAACCCTTCCAAACCGCGTACGAGACATCGGGCGAGTTGATCTCGGTTCGCCACCGCGTACTTCGCAACACCTACTGGCTACTGGCCATATCCATGATCCCGACAGTTCTGGGTGCCTGGATTGGTGTTCAGATGAATTTCTCATTCATGAGCGGCAGCCCTTTCCTCGGCTTCCTGGCGTTCATGGCAATCGCCTTCGGTTTCTTCTATGTCATCGAGAGAACGAAAAACTCGGCTATCGGGGTTGCCGTGCTGCTGGGTTTCACGTTTTTCATGGGACTGATGCTGTCCCGCATGATCGGACACATTCTGCATTTTTCCAATGGCGCATCACTGATCATGACTGCCTTTGGCGGCACCGCGATCGTTTTCGCAACGATGGCAAGCATTGCCACCACCAGCAAGCGTGATTTCTCAGGGCTGTCGAGCTGGCTGTTTGCCGGCATGATCGTGATCCTGCTGGCAGCGGTTGCCAATATTTTCCTGCAGATGCCCGCTTTGCAGATCGTGATCTCGGCGATTGCGGTCGTGATCTTCTCGGCGTACATCTTGTTTGACGTTCAGCGCGTCATCAACGGCGGCGAGACCAATTACATCTCGGCAACCTTGGCCATCTACCTCAATCTGTACAACGT
>JACCDJ010084336.1_pt1 | contig 21042 bp, 10 predicted proteins | sample 7444481 | NCBI WGS metagenome assembly JACCDJ01 (sample SAMN15323435, study PRJNA562643) | freshwater metagenome | isolation source: river surface water | place: USA:Blue River Watershed | collected 2017-08-15 | reverse complement strand
GCGTGATGCTGGCAAAGAAACTGCATTGGCTGCGTTGGATGCAGAAGTTGAATACTTTGGTGTGTTGTCAAACAAAGTCAACTCAATGTATGACACGCGCATTGGCGCTTACAGACTCATGGCTGCCATGGGAAAATTGTCGGTTCAAGACATTGGTTTAGGCGCTGACTTCAAGCTACCTGTGAAGCCTTTGATCATCAATGTTGAGACCTTGGCACAGGTGGGCAATAGCGTTAAATAAGTAGTCGGTATTGGTTTCCTTCTTCTGTATGAACATTCTTTTCATTGACCAAAATTTTCCAGGTCAATACAAATTTTTAGCGCCGGCATTGGCCGCTAGAGGACATCGGGTAGAGGCTTTGGGTATATCGGAGAGAAGCAATACAGGTGCTGTGAAGTTCCATCGATATCAAACTGCCAAAAAGAATACGCCCAACATTCATCCCTGGGTACTAGACTTTGAGACTAAGGTCATTCGGGGTGAATATTGCATTCGGGCTGCAAGTCAATTGGCTGAGAATGGCTTCACGCCCGATGTGATTTGTGTGCATCCAGGTTGGGGCGAGAGCCTTTTCCTTAAAGAACTTTGGCCACACGCCAAACAGTTGCATTACGTAGAGTATTTTTACAACTCTGAGGGCCAAGACATGGGGTTTGATCCTCAGTTTCCCACACCAGGCTTGGGACAAAAATGCAGACTTTGGACAAAAAACGCCAACAACTTGTTGAACTTGGTTCAAATGGACCAAGGCGTAAGCCCAACCACATGGCAACACTCATCGGTCCCAGAAGTTTTCAAAAACAAAATATCGGTCATTCACGACGGTATTGACACCAGAATTTTGAACGCCTCAGATCAAGCAGTGCTTGAGGCTGTCGATGATCAAGGTAGGCATGTTCATTTGACCCGAGATGATGAAGTAGTCACCTTCGTCAATCGCAACCTTGAACCCTTCAGGGGTTATCACATCTTCATGAAGGCCTTGCCTCAATTGATGCGAGAGCGGCCTCATGCCAAATTCGTCATCATTGGCGGCGATGGTGTGTCCTACGGTGCTGCACCCAAAGAGGGCACATGGAAGCAAATTTATTTGGATGAAGTGAAAGATCAATTAGATATGAGCCGCTTGCACTTCTTAGGGCGTGTGCCATATGGCACTTATGTCAGTGCCATGCAAGTGTCCAAAGCGCATATTTATTTAACTTATCCCTTTGTGTTGTCGTGGTCGCTTTTAGAAAGCATGGCCATGCAAGTACCGGTCATTGCCTCATCTACACCACCCGTCTTAGAAGTCATCGAAGATGGAGTAAATGGTCATCTGGTTGATTTTTTTGACGTCAATGCATTGGCCCAAAAGGTGGTTGAAGTTTTAGAGCACCCTGAGCGTCAAGTTCACATAAGGGAGAATGCACGTAAAACCATTGAAGAAAAATACGACTTGCACACTCGATGTTTGCCGGCTCATGTCCAGCTGGTTGAGTCTTTGGGACCCAAAGCCTCTTAATGGCGTACTGGCTTAGTCATGCCTTAGTTAGGTAGTGGGGTTTACCGTGTCTGATTCAATGGGGTGAAATTTTTAAAAGGCGCCTAAAAATTCTGCTGCACCGGTATGATGCTGTGCGTGAATGGAGACGTCTTACATGAAATTCAATCAGCTCAAATTCAATTTTCGGCTTACTCTTGGTGCATTGACCTTGTTATGCCCTATTTTTATGAACGCACAGACACTGAATCTAGCCCCTAATGACCCACACTTGTGGCTTGAAGACGTTCAGGGTGAAAAAGCCTTGGCTTGGGTGCGTGAACGCAACGCTGTATCTACTTCTCAACTTCAAGCGCTGCCAGTTTTTTCTGACAATCGCGCCAAAGCACTGGCCGTTTTAGACAATCGAGACCAAATTCCAAGTGTCTCTCGAAGGGGAGATTTTTTCTACAACTTCTGGCGTGATGCAAAGAATCCGCGCGGCATATTGCGCCGAACGACATTGAATGAATACCGAAAAGCACAGCCACAATGGGATGTGCTGTTGGACTTAGACGCCTTGGCCAAAGCCGAGGGTGAAAACTGGGTGTGGGGCGGTTCCAATTGCTTGGCTCCCGATTACAACCGCTGTCTAATTTCTGTCTCACGCGGCGGCGCAGATGCAAAGGTAATCCGCGAGTTTGATATTGCAAAACGTGAGTTTGTAAAGGATGGGTTTTTCTTACCCGAGGCCAAATCGCAGACCGCTTGGATCGACCTCAATACCTTGTATGTGGGAACTGATTTTGGTCCCGGAAGTATGACGAAAAGCGGGTACACCCGAATCATCAAAATTTGGAAACGGGGTACGCCCCTCAGCGAAGCTGTCCAAGTATTTGAGGGCATGGACAGTGATGTTTCTACATTTATCAACGTCGACAAAACGCCAGGTTTTGAACGGACCACTGCTGGGCGATCTATCGATTTTTACAACAATGAAATTAAACTGTTGGTCAATGGCCAATGGGTCAAAATTGACAAGCCAAGTGATGCCACTCTCTCTTGGCAACGTGAGTGGGCATTTTTGTTGCTTAAAAGTGATTTGAAGAGCTCTTCAACCACATATAAAAGTGGTAGTTTGTTGGCCATCAAATTTGACGACTTGATGAAGGGTAAAACAAACTTCGATTTGTTGTTTGAACCCACAGCGACAAGGTCTTTGGCACGCAGTGGACCCACTACAACCAGAGATTTTTTGCTACTCAATATTTTGGACAATGTTGCAGGTCAAATTGAAGAGTTGCGATATGTTGGGGGCAAGTGGACTCGACGCGAAGTTAAAGCGCCATCGCCTGGCACCCTCAGTGCAAGCGGCATGCACGATCCATTCATGAAGGATGATCCACTGGCCAATCACTACAGCATGTCGTATGTTGATTTCCTAACGCCCGCCAGTGTTTTTTTTGGCAAAGCGGGCACAGATGAGCGTGAATTGTTGAAGATCAATCCTAGCTTTTTTGACAAGGCTGGCATGCGGACAGTGCAGCGTTTTGCAACATCCAAAGATGGCACCAAGGTTCCCTATTTCGTGGTGTTTCCAAAGAACGCAAAAACCGATGGCACCAATCCAACCGTGCTCTATGGGTACGGAGGTTTTCAAATTTCAATGGCACCTTTTTACAGTGGTGGTTGGGGCACCACTTGGTATGAGCGAGGTGGTGTGTTTGTCGTAGCCAACATCCGCGGCGGTGGTGAGTTTGGTCCTGCATGGCATCAAAGTGCCATCAAGCAAAACAAACAAAAGAGTTATGACGACTTTGCAGCCGTGGCTGAAGACTTAATCAAAGCGGGCATTACCAAGCCACAGCATTTGGGCATCATGGGGGGTAGCAATGGTGGTTTGCTGGTTGGGGCCGTAATGCTTCAAAGACCTGAGTTGTTTGGCGCAGTGGTGTGCAGCGTTCCTTTGTTAGACATGCAGCGCTACCACAAACTCTTAGCCGGCAACAGTTGGATGGCCGAATACGGCAACCCTGACAAGCCTGAAGAATGGGCATACATCAGCCAATACAGCCCCTATCAAAATGTCAAAAAAGGTGTGAAGTACCCCAAGGTACTGTTTGCAACGTCAACACGCGACGACCGCGTTCACCCAGGGCATGCCCGAAAAATGGCTGCAAAGATGATAGAGCAGGGCCACGATGTTCTGTACTACGAGAACATTGAAGGTGGGCATGGCGGTGCAGCCGATAACGCGCAGCGAGCCAACTTGGTCGCTTTGCAGAATACTTTTTTATGGCAAAGCCTGGGTGGAAATTAAGCTATCAACTTAAAAATAAGCAGAGCATGCCGCGCAAGGACGCTCTGCAATGTTGTCTTAAAGCCTAATGTCCATGGTCACATTCAATTGTGGCTTGGCATAACGCTCTGCGCGCACATAGTCACCATTTGAAAGCTGGGTAAGTGTCGTGCCATTGGGTGGGCCAAATTGCTGCACACCTGCACTTGCAGCCGCTCTCAGAGACACAGTAGGGCTCAAGAACATCATGGCAAAGAGGTCGATACTGCGTGTCGAAGTTCGCTTGAACAACTGCTCTGCAGTTTGTCGCGTGTCATAGCCAGGGGTATAGCTTAGGTTGCCTCCTACGTTAAGAGGCAAGCCTGCAATGCGTTGATCAAAACCAAAATTGGCCGACCAAGGTTGTTGTCCATCCAAGCGGTTGTTAGGTCCTACCAAAGCCTCAATGCTCGAGCGATAAATACTAAGCGAAGAGCGAATGTTCAGAGTCTTGGCGTTGCCGAGCAGGCTGGGGAGTAAATCGGAAGCGCGGCCTCTCACTTCAAGTTCGATGCCACTGGTCACTGCATCCGAAAAGTTTTGCGGCTCGGATACCCAGCGCGGTGCGGCAGCCCAACTGACATTGCGCAGGGTGGTTAAGTTGCGAACGACGTTGCTAAGTTGGCGGTGAAAAACACCAATGCTGAATACACCATCATTGGTCAAATAGTTTTCGTAGGCAATGTCCAAACCAGTCGCCAATTCAGGGGTCAGGTTAGGGTTGCCAATGCGGTCTGGTGAAAGAATGGTGTTGGTGAGATTGGTGTTGGTATAGGCACCATTGATTTGTGGACGCGCCAACAAATTGTTTAAGCCCGGTGCCTTGTAGCTACGAGTTAAGCTAGCACGCACCATGTCCCGGCTTTTGGGATCAAACTTGTAAGTGACGTGGGCTAGCGGTGATAACACACTGCTTACATTACTGACTGGATAGGAGGTGCTCATGCTTTCTGAGGCAATGCGTTCGTTGCGCAAGCCCAAATACATTTGCCACTTTGGAGAAATTTCCCATTCGTCTTGAATGTAAAAAGCCTGGCGTTGCATTTGTGCCTCAAAGGGCTGACCTTCAAAGGCTTGTAACAAACCATTGCCTAAACTGTCGGTTGTTGTGCGCTGCTCTTTGCGGTCTCTGTTTTCAAAATCCCAACCTGCTGTAAGTGTGTGATCTGAACCAAGCAGTTGGCTGTACTTACCACCTTGTGTGATGGCGTTGTCTTGCACATTCCCAATCGTTTTGAGTTGCGTTGCGCCATTGCGCACGTTGCGTGCGTCAAATGCAGAGCGAGATTGTTGGATACCCGCCTTGATTTCAATTCGCTGATCTTCGCTGAAACGGTTGACCCAAGTGAGATTGCCACGGCGGTTTTCCCAATAGCCATTTTGGGCAGAATCGTCGTCAAAAATAGGACTGCCCGAGATGATTCGGTTCGCAAATTCGTTGCGATTATTCCAGTAGCCTTTTTGGAAAAATGTGGCTATAGCCAGAGTTTGTTCATCACTGAACTTAACATTCATGCGTGGTGCCAAGTTGTAACCCCAGCCCCAAGAAGTGCCTGTTCCCAGCTGTTCTGAAATGGCAGGTTGGGCATTGGTTCCAGCCATTTTGCGTTCTACTGCAGTGCGAAGCGATCGGTCCCATTCAAACAAGGACACTGGCAAGGCCAAGCTAACAGGCCCCATGGATTCGCTCATAGAGTAGTTCAAGTTGCCCAACGGTCTGTTGCCAGACGCAACGCCTAGCCGTAAGCTTCTTTGCGAGCGACGCGGCGCCTCTTTCAAAATAATATTGATCGTGCCAGCAACCGCTTGTGCGCTTTGATCGGCTGTGGGCGCTTTAAGAACCTCGATGCGCTCAATTTGTGAAGGGCTCAATTGGTCTAAATTGAAGCCTTGCGGTGCCGGATCGCCATTGATCAGAATTTGGGTGTAACCAGCGCCCAAACCGCGCATGCGGGGTCCGCCAGAATCGACATTGACACCCGGCAGCCGACGCATCACATCCAAAACATTGGTATCGCCATAACGATCAAGTTCTTCGCGGCCATAGATTTGTTTGGCCACGCTGGCGGCACGCCTGAGTTCGGTAGAACCTTGACGCGCCACAATTTCAACCCGTTGAATGGTGCTTTGTTGGGGTGCAGTCGCAGGTTCAGCTTGATTGCCAACGCTGCTGTCTTGCGCCATAACACCCAGCTGCGTCAAAAGCGCAACGGAGACCAACATCTTGTTTGGACGGTGCTGAACAAAAGGAAGCGCACGAAACCAAGCGCAAGAAGTGGGATTGAGAGCCATAGGAATTGAATAGAGGAGGGATCGAAAACTGCCAGTCACCCTAGATTGTGAACCATTCTGAGGCTATCCTAAATCCAATGCTGGCAAAGCCACTTTGGGTTCAAAAGCTGACTATGAATAAGGGTTTATACCAATGAGTGGTCGAAAGGCAAAGGCTGAAACCATCGGGTCGTTCATGCCACTCCTGTTGTAGGGATTCAACTTCCAGTTAGGATGGCGCGGTTGTAGTTTTAACTTTAACCAATGAAGCAAGTTGCGGTTCTTATTTGTGGTGCTGGACCGGTTGGCTTGGTGGCCGGTCTGAGGCTGGCAGGAGCCGGTGTAGAAACCATGGTTATCGACAAGGAGAGCCAGGTCAGCAGTGACTTCCGTGCGTCTACTTTTCATCCACCCACCCTTGAAATGCTGGATGAACTTGGTTTGACGACGGGCTTGCTAGCCGAAGGCCTGGTTTCACCCACATGGCAAATTCGTCAACACGAATCAAATGACAAGGCGCTCTTTGATTTAAGTGTTTTGCATGCAGATACGCCTTATCCCTATCGGCTTCAGTGCGAGCAGCGTGTACTGACCCGGCTGGCCGACGCCAAAGCACAAAATACGTCCAACCTGCTGGTGCAATATGGCAGTGAATTGACACACTTGGATCAAGACTCGACAGGTGTGACGGCCACCATCCAAACTGCCAATGGTGTGGAGCAAATTAGGGCGCGCTATTTAATTGCTTCTGATGGCGCACGTTCCATTTGCCGAAAACTGACTGGCATGACTTTCACGGGTGAAACTTATCCCGAAACCACCATATTGGCTACCACCACTTTCAAATTTGAAGAGGTGCTGCCCGAGCTTTCCAATGTGAACTATGTTTGGTGCAAAGAAGGTACTTTTTCTTTGTTGCGCTTGCCCTCTATTTGGCGGTGCTCGCTTTACGCTGACCCTGAAGAAACGGTAGAGCAAGCCCTAGAACCCCATGCCATTGAGCGCAAATTACAAAGAATTTTTCCCCAATCCAAGCCCTATGACGTTGTTGAAATTCGATCGTACCGAATTCATCGTCGTTTGATTGATAACTACCGTGCTGGTAACGTTATTTTTGCAGGTGATTCTGCTCACCTCACCAGTCCCTCTGGCGGCATGGGCATGAACGGTGGCATCCACGATGCTGTTAATTTGACAGACAAATTGATCGCTATCTTGTCCAAAGGTGCAAGCGAAGATTTGTTGGATCTTTATTCAAGGCAAAGGCGCCCCGTTGCAGAGGAAGAAATTTTGGCGCAGTCGCATATGAATCGTATGCGGATGCAGCGAAGAGACCCCGTTTGGCGTACTGCCGAAATGGCCAGGCTTCAGACGCTGATTGCCAACCCTGTTCAACACCGAGAACACTTGCTTAAAAGCTCAATGATTTCTGGCTTGGCAAGGGCTGCAACTGTTACCTAAAGACGCAGACATGGCAAACCATACCAACGAGCAGCAGAAGGCCCCTTTGGATTACGCCCGCCTTGGTCGTTTGGGCATCGGGACGCCACAGGCCAATCCTACGGTTGAAGCAGAAATTCGGCGACTCATACCTTTTGAAGTGGACACTGTCACGCTCAGGCTCACCTCTGAAAGTGCCGACTCCGCTACAAGACTTAAATCCTATTTGGTCAATTTACCGCAACACGCCAAACAGTTTGCGGGGATGCCAATCGATGTTTTCTTGTTTGCTTGTACAGCCACAAGCTATTTGCTTGAACCTGCAATTCATTCACAAGCCATTGCAGAATCAGAAGCCATTTTGCAAGCGCCCATCATCACGGCGCCTCTTGCATTGGTGGCTGAACTCAAGGCGCTGAGCGCACAACGAATTGCTTTGGTTTCCCCTTACCCCAATGCCATCATGTTGGCGGCAGTAGCTTGGTGGCGTGATCAAGGTTTTGAGGTTTTGAGGCAGGGCGGTGTTGACATTCAATCCAACGACACCGTCAAAATTTATGGCTTGCAATCGGCGGATGCTTGGCAATTTTTACAAACCATGGACATTGGAAATGCTGAGGCAGTTGTTTTGTCCGGTACAGGCATGCCAAGTTTGCCTCTGATTCAAAAGGCAACGGCACATTTTGGTGTGCCAGTCATTTCCTCCAACTTGGCATTGGCTCGACAGGGTTTGATGCGTTTGGGTTTGCAAATTGATTATCAGGATGGCCTGACGGGATGAGGTGTCTGAAATGAACTTTGAATTGAATCGACGCCAGTGGGGTCAACTGGCTTTTGGTCTTGGTATGAGTGGACTCATGCCTATGTCTCAGGCTCAAAACTATCCATCGCGTCCCATCAAACTTGTGGTCCCATTTCCACCCGGTGGTTCTACCGATGTCATTGCCAGGATGATGGCGCAAAAATTGGCCGAGGCACTCAAGGTCAATGTGGTGGTTGAGAACAAAGCGGGAGTTGGATCTATTTTGGGGACTGATGCAGTGGCCAAGTCTGTGCCAGACGGGCACACCTTGGTGGTATCAGCCAATCCAGCCATTGCGCCTGGACCTCTCATGCGCTCAAGCTTGCCTTACGATGCATTTAGAGATTTCACCCACCTTGCTTTGTTGGGGACATTTCCAAATGGCTTTGTAGTTCGATCCGATCACCCTGCTAAAAACATGGCTGAATTTGTCACTATGGCACGTGCGCGGCCTGGTGCCTTGAACTATGCATCAGCTGGTTTGGGAAGCTCGGGATTTTTAACTGGAGAGTTGTTAAAGCAAGCTGCTGGCATCAACATGGTCCATGTACCTTACAAAGGTTCAGGTCCTGCCATTACCGATCTCATGGGTGGACAACTCGATGGCATGTTTGAGAGTTTGGTCACAGCCACCAATTATGTGAAGGGTGGCAAATTGCGTTTGCTATCGGTTAGCGGCGAGACCCGGAATAAAAATTTTCCAGAGGTCCCAGCTTTAAATGAGTTGGTGCCTGGTGTGGTCGGTGGCGCTTGGTTTGGTATATCTGCACCTGCAAAGTTGCCAATGCCCATTGCTAATCGATTGCAAACCGAAATTCAAGCCATTGTGAATGCGCCTGACATGCTCTCGCGTTTGACTGAAATGGGAATGACGCCCATGCCTTTAACAGGGCAAGACTTTGTCAACTTCTTACAGGCTGAAAATCGCAGGTGGGGCCCTGTGATTCGTGCAGGAAAAATTACTGTTGAGTGAGTCAACAGTTATCATCCTATCCATTCTGAAACTTACAAGTTACAAAATGAATAAATCAACTTTGCGGGCTTTGTGTGCCGGGTTTTTATGGATGTGTTGTGTGCAAATTCAAGCACATGCATCTGGTTTCCGGTTTGCGGGCGTCGATGTACCGCCGCCTATGCCGGTTCAAAATGTCCAAGATGTTCATTGGGGTGTGACAGTAGACGACCCCTACCGGTTTCTGGAACAGGTCAAAGATCCAGCTGTCATGACTTGGATGAAAGGGCAGGCCGATGCCACCGACAGTATCCTGAAACGCATTCCGGGGCGTTCGACTATTTTGAGCGCACTCAAAGAAAAAGAATCGGTTGGCGGTACGGTCATCTCTGCCATCACTAGAACCAAAAACAATCGTTGGTTTTATTTGAAACGCAGTCAAGGGCAATCGCAAGCAAAGTTGGTTTGGCGCGATGGTGTGAACGGCGAAGAAAAATTGTTGGTCGACCCTGAGCAAATTTCGAAAGCAATGGGCAAACCTCACGCCATTCAAAGTTTCCATCCATCGCCTGATGGCAAGTTGTTGGCCTACGGTATGCATGCCTCAGGTGCAGAAATTGGCAATATGCATGTGATCGATGTGGCAACCGGTGATGCCGTAGTGCCCCCCATCGATCGCGTACGGTTTGCAGCAGTCAGTTGGCGTCAAGACGGTCAGAGCTTGTTTTTTTCGCGCCTCAGGCCTGGTTATGAAACCATGCGGTCCACGGAGCGATTCGCAGACACTGGGCGTTATTTCTTAGACCTCAAAGCACCCAGCCCAGATCAATTGATTTTCAGTGGTTCTAAGTACCCTGAACTCAAATTACCAAACTTTGCCACTGGCTTTGTTCAAGAAATTCCAGGCACCGATTTGGCCGGCATGGTTGTCAGCTTTGGCGTCGACCGCCGCTTGGCCATGTATGTGTCCAAGTTAGACCAAGTGTTGGCAGGTCAGGCAAAGTGGCAAGAGGTGTTCAATCAATCGGCGGATGTCCGCGAAGTGGACATGGGACATGGCCATGTGTATTTACGAAGTGCGCTGAATGCACCGCGCTTTAAAGTTTTGAAACTTAAATTGTCTGAACTTGATATTCAAAAAGCGGAATTGGTCTTGCCAGAATCTGAAGGCGTCTTAAGGGCAATCTCAGTGACGCAAGATGCGCTGTATGTCACTCGCAGAGAGGGCGTCAATACTTCTTTGTTGCGTTTGCCTGTTGCTGGTAACGGCCCATTTGAGAAAGTCACATTGCCCTTGGAAGGCAATGTGACGGTATCTGGCAGTGTCGATCATCAAAATTTGATTGTGGCAGTCAGCAGTTGGACGCAAGCTTTAAGACGATTTGTTTACACGCCCACCAAATCTCAATTTACCCGCCTCAACTTGGCGCCCCCTGTTGAGCCTGTACAAAGAGCGGCCGTCATTGCCAAAGAAGTCATGGTGACCAGTCACGACGGCGTCAAAGTACCCGTGTCAATCATCATGCGAAAAGATGCCGTCTTGAATGGCCAAAATCCAACCATCTTGTATGGCTACGGCGCTTATGGAACCACAGAAGAGCCTACCCGCAGTAACAACATCATGACTTGGGTGGAGCGGGGCGGTATTTATGTATTTGCCCATGTCAGGGGCGGTGGTGCCTTGGGAAGTCAATGGCATGAAGCAGGCCAAAAAACGACCAAATTCAATACTTGGAAAGATGGCATTGCCACGGCTGAATGGCTGATTGCCAATGGTTATACAAGCGCTTCCAAATTGGGGATTTATGGCGGCAGTGCTGGTGGCATATTCGTGGGCCGGGCCATGACAGAAAGACCCGACTTGTTTGCGGCGGCTGTGCCCAATGTACCCGTCTTGGACATGGTGAGATCCGAGCAAAGAGCCAATGGCGTAGCCAATGTTCCCGAATATGGCACCGTCAAAGTAGAGGCTGAATTTCATGCCCTGCTTAGAAACAGTTCTTACCACGCCATTCAAAACGGTACTCGATATCCAGCCACCATGCTGATGCATGGTGTCAATGACTCGCGCGTGGACGTGTGGCAGAGCCTTAAATATGCATCACGGTTGGCGGACGCTCAAAAAGGTCAGCAAGCGGTGTTGTTGAGATTGGATTATGAAGCTGGACACGGTGCTGGTTCGGGTGCAGACCAAGCCATTCAAAGAACGGCAGACTTACAAGCCTTCATGCTTTGGCAAATGGGTGTGCCCGAGTTTCAGCCTCAATAATGGGTTTCCTCTAAACAGTTTGTATCTGTATGGGCATTTTGATTCGCAGCGCTTTGTTGGTGATGGCCCTTAGTTTGGTTGGGTGTGCCAGCAACACACGCACCATGGCTGACAGCATCAGTCCTGAAACGCAGCAGTTCAAGACTCCCGCTTGTCAGCGGTCGTTTCAATTGGCTGAATTGCACGACGACATCAAAATGTCTAGAACCATTGCAACGCCCACCTTGCTGGTTTTGTCTGGGGGTTCTTTGTTTTTTCCTTTGTTAGGTATCAACATGGGATTGGATGCGCTCGATCACATTGATGCTTCGCACGTCTCAAAAGCATGCGGCGGATTTGCCACCCCCTCTGAGAATATTTTCGAAAAGGTGTTAATTGGCGCAGGATTTGGCATCCTGAAGAAATAACTAACGTCGAATGACGTTCAGCGCGCTTGGCAGAACATCAATGGTGATTTGATTGGAGAATCCCAGGCTTTCACCGTCGGCAGCAATGGGCAGTTCTTGCGAACTTTTTATCGCAGCCCTTAAAAAAGCTTCGTTCTTAATCCTCGAGTGGCTTAGATGCAGCCCCACCAGCAAGCGAGGCAACATCAACAAAGTTTGAAAGCGATTGAATTGGCCAGCCATCAATAAATTGAGTTTGCCGTCGTCAACAAGCGCATGCGGTACGGCTGGCATTCCGCCGCCATAACTTGAAGTATTGAGTGTAGAGGCGAGGAGGGTAGTGCCTTGATGTGCCTTGGCACCGTCGATCCAAATTTGGGTGTCCCAATTGCGCAAATGGGTAAGCTCTCGCAAAGTGGCCAGCAGGTATCTAGGCAATCCTCTTAGAAATTTTGGACCCGCCAATGCGCGATTGCCAACCGATGCGTCAAATCCTACAGCTAGGCTGGAATGGAAAAAATGGATTTTCCCTGCCGCCAATTCAACGCGTCCGAGGTCTGTTTTTTTAACTTCTTCAAACAACGCAAACTTCAACGCTTCTTGCCACTTCATACCGTCAAGCCCCCAAGCACGAGCGCAATCGTTGCCACTGCCGTAGGGCACAAGGCCTATTTCAAACTCTGAATTCATCAAAGCCGGCAGCATTTGATTCAGGGTACCGTCGCCACCCACAACGACAACTCGGGTATGTTTGGGGGTTTGTTCCAGTAATTGCAAGCCGTCTGCAATGGAATCAGGCATTTCTATCTTGAGGCTTTCAAAATGCGAACTGAATGTCTGGCAATGGGCTTTTAATTGGGGAAATAGTCTCTGAGCCCGCCCACCTGCAGCGTGAGGATTGACCAATATAAGCACGTTCATGTGTGAATTTTGATTCAATTTCTGTTGAGATTTAAAAGTTCAAGTCGCCCTCAAGACTAAGTCCTACCGAAATCAGTATTTACCCGAAGTTGTATGTCTTTAGAATGTTCATCATTGTTTTGACCTAACTTCATTTGGGACACCCTATGGCCGACTTCTCTAAGCCTTATTTCAAACTCTCCGTATTGGCCTTGGCTAGCCTTAGCGCTTTGACTCTGACAGCTGTCAATGCGCAAACACCGCCAACACCACCTGCGCCTGGCAAATCTGCCCCTTCAGCACCTGCTGCTGCGCCTTCAACACCTGCTGCTGCGCCTGCAGCATCAGGTACACCGCCGGCAGCACCAGGTGCATTGCGGCCCATGAAAGATTTCCTGAGAGACTCTAAAGCAACGCCTGGTTACTTTACCCTTCACCAAAAAGACGACAAAGTTTGGATTGAAATTCTGCCTAGTCAATTAGACAAGCCATTCTTCTTCAGTTACAACATTCCGCGCTCGGTCGGTGAGCGTGGTTTGTATGGCAGCCAAATGGGTGGTTCTAAATTGGTCGAATTTAAGAGAGTAGGCAACCAAGTCCAACTGATTGCGAAGAACACCCAATTTTTTGCCAAAGAGGGCACACCACAAGCTCAGTTTGTTGCTGAATCGTTTTCAGACAGTTTGATGAGCAGTGCGGCAGTTTTGACGCAGCCCAATCCAGAAACAAAATCGATTTTGATTGAAGCCAACAGTTTGTTGTTTTCAGACATCCCTGGATATCAAACACGCCTAGAGATGTCATTCAGAATGCCGTTTGCGTTGGACACGCGCAATACATCTTTCTCAGCAACCAAAAATACCAGCACACTGACGGGACTCGAGGTTAGGGCTCATTTCTCTGTGCCCAAAATTTCTGCGCCTCCCATGACGCCTTCACCGGTCCCAAGCACTCCGCCCCCAAGTGCCACACCCGACCCCCGCAGCCTGTTTGTTTCTTTCTACTACAGCTTCATGCCTTTGCCTGAGCCAATGCAGGCGCGAGTGGCGGATGAGCGTGTAGGCTATTTCACAATTCCAAGAACAGACTACACCACCGATTTGAACCTCAAAGCCAAATCGCATCTGGTTAAGCGTTGGCGCTTAGAGAAGAAAGATCCATCTGCTGAAGTTTCAGAACCCAAAGAACCCATTGTTTATTGGCTGGACAAAAACATTCCTGAAAAATACCGTGAGACTGTTTCTCAAGGTGTTTTGGAGTGGAACAAAGCTTTTGAAAAAGCTGGTTTCAAAAACGCCTTGGTGGTCAAGCAGCAGCAAGCCAATGACGACTTCAACAACATGGATGCCAAGCACGCCTCCGTCAGGTGGTTTACCGGCTCTGACGTTGGCTTCGCCATTGGTCCATCTCATGCCGACCCACGCACCGGTGAAATTTTGGATGCCGACATCGGCATGTCAGATGTATTTACGCGTGGCGCGCGCCGAGCAGTCATTGAAGACTTAGCACGCATTCGTGGCACGGGTGGTGAACTCTGCGAGCATGCCGCAGATGCAGCGCAAGAATTGCACTATGCCTTGGACTTGCTGGAAGCACGTGGCTTAGAGCTCGACAGCCCACAAGCCGATGCTTTGGCCAAAGCCTATTTGAAAGATGTGATCATGCATGAAGTGGGTCACACCATTGGCCTGCGTCACAATTTCCGCGCATCAACCATTTATGACCTGAAGCAAATTCAAGATCCTAATTTCACTCGACAGAATGGCACAACAGCTTCAGTGATGGACTACACGCCTTACAACATTTCGCCCAAAGGCGAGAAGCAAGGTGAGTACGTGATGTCTACTTTGGGTGCTTATGACTATTGGGCCGTTGAGTTTGGTTATAGGCAATTTGCGCCAGGTCAAGAAGAGCAGGGCTTGGCACAAATTTTGGCCAAGTCAAAGCAACCAGAATTGCAATACGATTCTGATGAAGACGCTGGGTTCGGCCCCATGGGTGGTGTGGATCCCATGGTCAATCGATTTGACTTAGGCTCTGACCCTTTGGCCTACTACAAGTTGCGCATGAAACTCTCAAGAGAGTTGTGGGACCGTTTGCAGAATATGAACCTGGCTACAGGCGATAGCTACGAAAGACTCACGCGCAGTTTCAGAAGTGGTTTTAATCAGCTGAATCGCGTAGCACCTTTGGCGGCCAAATACATTGGCGGCGTTAACATTCGCCGCGAACGTGCAGGTTCTGGCAAGCCAGTTTTTGAGCCCGTCAGTGCAGCCAAACAAAAAGAAGCTTTGGCATTGATTACCAAAGACTTTTTTGGCACAGAGAGTTTCAATTTCAAGCCAGAGTTTATTGCTCGCTTGGCCACGGACAGGTTCGAGAGAACCCCCGCAGATGGCAGTATGCAAACCTCAGTGGCTCGCTTGGTGGCAGGTGTTCAAAAAGAAATTTTGGACCATGTGTACTCACCCTCTGTAGCCTCGCGCTTGGCTGAATCAAGCATGAAGGTCAACAACCCTAGGGAAACATTGGGTTTGTCTGAGGTTTATGACGTTTTGCAAGACGCTATTTGGTCAGAAGCCAAGTCGGGTCAAGAAACCAATTTGATTCGTCGTAACTTGCAACGTGAGCAACTGCGCCGCATGACGGATGTGTTGGTGAAACCTGCAGGCACATGGCCAGCTGACGCTCGTAGCTTGATGCGTGACAACGCCCGTCAGTTGGTGAGCTTGCTAGAAAAAGCCAATGCCAAACCTGGCTTGTCCAAAACAACGCGGGCGCATTATGCTGATTCACTTGACTCGCTCAATGCAGCACTGAAGGCATCGATGCAAAGAGCCACACCTTAACCATTTCTTTATTACTTGGAGCCTCTAACGCTATCAAGCGTTTGAGGCCTCAAGGGGTGCTGAATCGGGTGATTGTGTGCTCAACCAGCATCATGGCTGCAGCATTGTTAGACGCAGTGTAGACATCGTAGATGACTGAATTTGCGTCTTTCACAGTACCAACTTGAAGTGTCCAGCCTGACGTGTTAACGCGATCAGCACTGGTGCCATCAATGGCCACTTGGTGATACTTGACTGAGCTGCTAAAAATGGAGCCTGTCCAGTTAAGCCAACCGCCACTGCCTTGATCATTCAATGTATTCAAATTGGCCCAATTGCTACCCGCCATGTCCAATACATCAGCCACACGAAGTGTGATTTGATTGGCAGCTGTATCGGTTCTTAAATCAATTCGTTCAATGCTGTTGATTCGACTGGCGCCCTCGATGTTTCCTACCGAGCCGTTGCTGATCAAAGAAAAATCAAGATTGAGACCACCGGCTCCACCTAAGCGAATGGTGTCGATGCCAGCGCCACCATCTATTTTTGAGAGTTGGGTGGTATTACCCCCCGCGCCAAATTTATTTTCCAATGCCGTGATCATGCTGCTGTCAACTGTAAAGATGTCGTGGCCCATACCGCCCAATAGAACATCGGCGCCCTTGGCAATGAAGGTGTCGTTGCCGGTGCCTGCTGAAAAACTACCACCCGCCAAGGTTTGACTGCCTGTAGAAATGAGCGTGTCATTGGCACTTGTACCAACATTGTCAACAGCTGTGCCTGCCGCAAACGGACCGCCTTTGCTACCAAAGATGATGTATGCCCGGCCAGTCTCAACGACAGCACTGTTGGCTGCGTCATAACCATACGCCCCCACAATCAAATCGGCCAAGCCATCGCCATTGACGTCACCCGCTGCACTGACGCTGTAACCACTCATGTCGTCAGCACCTTGTCCAATGATGGCAAAGCCTCCCTTGTTGTCTGCAACATCAGTTAAGTTCACCTGTGTTGAAGTGGATTTTCCGTAAACCACATAGCTGTAGCCAGTTTTGAGCTCGGTGCCTTCAGCCTTGTTGGGTGCGCCCACGATGATGTCCGCCAAGCCATCGCCATTGATATCGCCTGCGCTACTGACGGAGTAGCCACTTCTGTCGTTGGCACTAGTTGACACAATGGCAAATCCGCCAATGCCATTGGCAACTTGCCCTAAGTCGATGGTAGCGTTGGGCGTAGTCCTGCCAAAAACAACATAAGCTTTTCCGCTGTTGGCAGCAGCGTTGTCGCGTAGGACCGCGCCAATGATTAGATCGCCCAAACCATCGCCATTGATATCTCCACCACTGCTAGCGGAGATGCCACTGAAGTCATTATTGTTTTCGCCAACGATGACGAAACCGCCATTGTTGCTATTGATATTTGCAAGATTGACTGCGGTGTTGTCACTTTTACCAAGAATCACATAGGTTGCGCCTGCATTTTGACCTGCTGTGTTGTTGAGTTGTGCACCAACCAGCAAGTCTGCTTTGCCATCGCCATTGAAGTCGCCTGCGCTGCTGACAGATGTGCCGCTTTTTTCACCCGCTTGCCAACCAGAAATAACAAAGCCTGGAACAGTTGTTGTTCCCACATCATTGAGAGAAATACTTTGTGATCCTGACCAAGTATTTCTGCCGTAGATTAAATAGCTAACGCCTGTGATCGAACCCAATCCACTTACCCATTGATAGGGTGAACTGATGATCATGTCGACCCAGCCATCGCCGTTGACATCGCCCGCAGCGCTGACAGAAAAACCTGCACTACTAAGATAACTTGAGCCCGCAGGTACCCCAGGAAGGCTAATTTTTAGCACTGAAGCCCCCAATGTTGTAATGTCCTGTCGGTATTCAGCCAGGCTGCCTGTTGCATTGTTGGCCTTTCCATAAACCAAAAATGCACCAGCAATATTTTTGCTATCAGGATCTTGTGGCATTCCAATAAGGACATCTGCAAACCCGTCATTGTTGACGTCACCCACACCTGCTACTGAGTATCCCAGCCAGCCTTTATTGATGTTGTAGTACAAATATCTGCCATTGACTTGGCCTGTACCGCTGTATCCTGCTGGTACATTTTGCGTGTTGAGTCCACCCTCGTAAATTACTGCCGCACCAATTTCGCTTCGGACTACACCATTGGTTTCTGTGAATGTATTGAGTGGTGCGCCAATGACGACATCACCGTAACCATCACCATTAAAGTCGCCTAACAAGCTGACAGAAAAGCCAAAGTTGGCGTTTGCATTGGGCGATTCAATGGCGTAACCGCCGATGTTGTTGGCGATATCGTCCAAATAAATCGCGCTTTTAAAAGTGTTGACGCTGAGAGAAGGGGATGTGCCTGCAAGACCTGCATTGCCCGCAGTATCGGTGTAGCTACCAGCTGGCACAGTGATGCTAGCAGCTGTGAGTTTGGTATCAGTCGATGGTGTGAAAACTGCTGTGCGCGTTAAGCCTGTTCCTGAAATAGCACCAAGTGTGCCTTGTGTGACCACCACATCTTCCGTTGCAAAGCTACTGCCTGGATCTTCAGAAAACGTGAAGGTGATATTGGCTGTTTGCCCCGTCAGTACGGTTGATACATTGGAGCTTATGACAACAGAGGGCGAAGTGGTGTCTACTTTGTATGAAGCGTTGTCTGAACGTGCAATTGCAGTGATGGTCGCATTGTTGCCTGCACTGTCTCTAATCGTGCCACCGTTTAGAGATAACGCATTTGCGTTGTAACTTAAACCATTGGTATCTGTGTTACCTGTTGCAATGGTGTAGCCAAATATCAAGTCGGAACTGCCAGAACCTGAAAGATAGTTTGCTTGTTTGCCCACACCACCAACGTTCAGAAGTACTCTGGGTTTAGGGCCTGTTTCATTGACTGTGACGGTTTCACTGAAATTGACCGTGATTTGTACAACATCGCCAGCATTGAGCGTGTTGTTGATGATGCCGCTAGCACCACTGATGTTCATGCTGCTGATAGTGGGCGAAGTTGTATCGACCATGTAAGATGCGTTGCTAGCAACTGCTGCCGAAGTTAGCGCTGCAAAATTACCAGCAACATCAGAGAGAATTGCACCGTTCAATGTTAAAGCATTCAAGACGATGGCAATTCCGTCTGAGTCGTCTTGACCTGCTGTAATAGTGGTTGTAAACACTAGGGTATTGCTGCCATTGCCTGAGACATAGGTCGCTTGTACTGTGCTAGTTCCAACTACGAGTGCTAGGGTTGGTGAACCACTGGTCAGATTCAAATTGACTATTTCGCTGAAGACCACGCTGATATTGGCAGAATCGCCTTCATTCAAATATGAATTTGAAATTCCGGTCGAGCTGGTCAAAGCAATGTTCGAGATCGTAGGGGCCAGGGTGTCAAAGCTTAAGCTAGGTGTGCTACCTGCAGAGCCTGTGTTGCCTGCTGCATCTGCATAACTTGCAGAAGTTACGGTAATACTTGCAGAGCCACTGTTTTGGTTGGCAGTTGGTGTGAAGACTGCAGTGCGAGTCTGACCTGTGCCGCTAATTGCTCCTAAGGAACCCCCAGAAACCGTGAGATCTCCGAATGTTCCATTCCAAATAAAGCTGGTCCCTGGATCTTCAGAGAAAGTAAAGGTAATGGTGGCAGTCTCGCCGACCTTCAGTGTCGCTACATTCGAGGTGATTGCAACAGTGGGTGCTAGCGTATCAATGGTGATGGTGGGAGAAGTACCGGCAGATCCTGCGTTACCTGCAGCATCTGCATAACTAGCAGAAGTTACGGTGATACTTGCGGAGCCACTGTTTTGGTTGGCAGTTGGCGTGAAGGTTGCAGTCCGTGTTAGCCCCGTACCACTGATTGCGCCTAGGGTTCCACCTGAAATAGTGAGATCGCCGACTGTTCCATCCCAGGCAAAGCTAGTCCCAGGATCTTCGGAGAAAGTGAATGTAATGGCCGCTGTTTGACCTGCTTTTAGAGTTGATAAATCTGAAGTGATGATGACGGACGGCGCGAGCGTATCCATCGTGATTGAAGGTGAAGTGCCTGCTGAACCGGAATTACCTGCTGCGTCTGAATAGCTTGCAGAGTTAACTGTGATGCTGGCTGAGCCACTTGATATATTGGCAGACGGTGTAAAGGTTGCAGTACGGGTAAGCCCAGTACCGCTAATTGGACCCAAAGTGCCGCCAGAAACTGATAGATCTCCGTTAGTTCCATTCCAAGTAAAGCTGGTCCCTGGGTCTTCAGAGAAAGTGAATGTTATAGAGGCAGTCTCACCGACTTTCAGAGTCGCTACATTGGATGTGATTGCAACAGTGGGTGCAACAGTATCGATGGTAATAGACGGTGAAGCGCCTGTAGAGCCTGTGTTGCCTATTGCGTCTGAGTAGCTCGCGGAAATAACTGTGATGTTAGCTGAGCCACTTGATAAATTGGAAGTTGGCGTGAAGACTGCAGTGCGACTCAGACCTGTGCCACTTATGGCACCCAAGGTGCCGCCAGAAACCGTGAGATCTCCAGTGGTTCCATTCCATGCAAAGCTAGCGCCTGGATCTTCAGAGAATGTGAATGTAATGGTGGCAGTCTCGCCGACTTTCAGTGTTGCCACATTGGATGTAATTGCAACAGTAGGTGCTACCGTATCAATGGTGATAGAAGGTGAAGCGCCACCTGCACCTGTGTTACCTGCTGCGTCTGAATAGCTTGCAGAGGTAACCGTGATGCTGGCTGAGCCACTTGATAAGTTAGCAGTTGGCGTGAAATCTGCAGTGCGGGTAAGTCCAGTGCCGCTGATTGCGCCTAGGGTGCCACCAGAAATGGTCAGATCTCCAGTCGTTCCATTCCAGGCAAAGCTAGAGCCTGGATCTTCAGAGAAGGTGAAGGTAATGTTCGCAGTCTCTCCGACTTTTAGTGCGGCAACATTTGAGGTAATTGCAACAGTGGGCGCGAGCGTATCAATCGTGATTGAGGGAGAGGTGCCTGCAGATCCTGTGTTACCTGCTGCATCTGAGTAACTTGCAGGAGTTACAGTGATACTGGCTGAGCCACTTGATAAGTTAGCGGTTGGTGTGAATGTCCCAGTCCTAGTTAGCCCTGTTCCACTGATTGCACTTAAGGTTCCACCTGAAATGTTCAGATCTCCAGTCGTTCCATTCCAGGCAAAGCTAGTGCCTGGATCTTCAGAGAAAGTAAAGGTAATGGTGGCAGTCTCACCGGCTTTCAGAGTTGCCACGTTGGATGTGATCGCAACAGTAGGTGCGAACGTATCAATTGTGATGGAGGGTGAAGTACCGGCAGAGCCTGTGTTGCCTGCAGCGTCTGCGTAGGTGGCAGACGTAACGGTGATGCTGGCTGAGCCACTTGATAAATTGGCGGTTGGT
>JACCDJ010329008.1_pt1 | contig 21112 bp, 19 predicted proteins | sample 7444481 | NCBI WGS metagenome assembly JACCDJ01 (sample SAMN15323435, study PRJNA562643) | freshwater metagenome | isolation source: river surface water | place: USA:Blue River Watershed | collected 2017-08-15 | reverse complement strand
CTTCGTTCTTAATTGCTAAGTTCGATTGATCTATCGCGTGCCGCCTTCATTGCTTCATAAATAATTTCATCGAGTTTATTGGTGCTAAAAACTCTTAGAGCAGCCGCCGTCGTGCCGTTTGGACTTGTCACATTCTCTCGTAATTCTTTTGCGTCTTTCCCAGATTCTTTAAGCATTGCGGCTGCACCCAAAAAAGTTTGTGAGACCAAAGTCTTTGCAGAAGACTCATCAAGACCGAGTCGAGTGGCCGCGGATATCATTGCCTCTACAACAGCGAAGAAATATGCAGGTCCAGATCCACTTGTGGCGGTAACAGCATCCATGTCTTTCTCTTTCATGACTAATACTCTTCCAGATTTACTCATTAAGTCATGAACCCATGCAATATCGCTCTCGTTCGCGCTACTTCCGCCCGTAACAACCGACATCCCGTTGCTAATCAGCAACGGAGTATTTGGCATGACTCTCACTACGCGTACATTTTTAGGAAGAAGAGACTCAATCCTTTCGCTATTAATTCCGGCAAGTAGCGATACCAATAGAGATCCTGTCTTGATTTGATTAGAGATAACTTCAAGAGTCGTCTCTAAATCTTGAGGTTTTGTAGCAAGGAGAATTACATCTGAACCCTCAATAGAGCCGGAATTGACTCGATACTTTGCAGTTAGTTCCGCAACTCTCTCTGCGCGCTTCTCTAATATAGTGATTGAGTCTGCTGAGAACCCGGAACGTAAAAGTGAAGCGATTATGGCTTCACCCATTGTTCCAGTTCCAACAATCGCAGGTTTAGAAAATGACATATGACAAGGCTACTTTGATTCCGTATCCTTTAGCCTCTTATGCCCGAATTTAAAGATAACTTCCCCCGGGATTGGTTCGAATTTCCCAACCCACTCAATAGTTCCGAGATCTTTAAGTGCGATCTGACCTGGCTGACCTCTAATTGGAACTGTACTTTCGGTAACGGTTGCAAGGGAATTGATAAGGCTCTTCCGGACCATGGTTGCTGCTCGGATGGCGCTTATTATTTTGATAAATCAGATGAGGCGAGAGTTGTGAAAGCAGCCCAGAGACTTACTAAAGATGATTGGCAGAATTACTCCACGGCTCGAAAAGGTGGACGATTTAGCGTTTCCGAAATTGGACTTGATAAAGATCGCAAAACAAAAAAGGTTAATAAAACTTGTATTTTTTTCAATGAGCGTTCATTTAGTGATGAGAAATTTGGTTGCGCACTGCATCATCTAGCAAATCGAGACGGTGTTCATTTTAAGGAAACAAAACCAGATATTTGCTGGCAACTTCCGCTTCGAAGATCTTGGGAATCTCGTGAAGAGGGAGATACAAACCTAACTGTTGTTGTTATCGGCGAATACACTCGAAAAGCTTGGGGAGCTGGTGGTGAAGATTTAGATTGGTACTGTACTTCTAATTCTGAAGCGCACACATCTTCTGTTCCAGTTTATGTTTCCCAAAAAACTGAATTAATAGCGATGATGAATGAGAAGGCCTATGAGATTCTCAAGAATAAATGTGACTTGGTAGTTAAAGCCCAGCAAAATCGAAAGTTTCGCTCGCTACCGCTCTTTGTTCTTCATCCGGCTTCCCGGTAAAACTCGATCCACTAACTCCTCTACAACCAAAGTTATATCGCCTTTAGCGCGATCTAGATTTGCTTCAAAACCTTTTAATACCTCAGTTATTGCCGGTTCGCTAATTACTCCAACGAGCGGTCCGTATCTGTCTTTTAATAAATTATTGGCGATCCGACTTATCGCTCCGGCTAATTCGTTGCGCGCTTCATCTAAAGACGGTTCAGGTCTGATCCCTTGGATTACGCCTGCTGAAGGATCTTCACGGAGTGCTCTTAGATAACTTTCTTTCAGAGAATTTGCTGGGGTTTCCGAGTCCATGATGCTCAATTCTCTCAGAGCACTAGCATGAGTGCTATGCGAAGCCTAGTTCTACGCGTTATCGCCTTATCTTTGCTTACATCTCTACTAACTCCGGCAACGTCTCCAGCGCTGACTTTCAATTCTGCCCCAGCGAATAACTGGGGATATGTTCTCGGAACGGACGATTCGGCGCCTTCACTCAAGCAAGTTCCCCGAAGCTCAAGTCTTGAAGGAGATGTTAAGTCTGAATGGAAAGTAAATTACAAAAACTTTCCGGAAAATGCGCAACGTGCAGTACAGCAGGCAATTGATATTTGGAGTCGAAATTTTGAATCAAAAGTAACTATTACTGTTGATGCCGTTTGGGAAGCGAACAAGAATAATCAAGTATTGGGCGCTGCGAGAGCAGGTTATTATTTCAATTCGTTTCCAGGCGCTCCTGATGAAGATCTTTGGTACCCATCTGCACTTGCTAATGCTCTTGCCGAGAAAGATTTAGATCCTAAACAGAGTGAAGTGCTACTTAGTATTAATTCGACCGCGAATTGGTATTTAGGCATTGATGGTCGACCGACAGCAAATACCTATGACTTAGTTTCTGTCGTGCTTCATGAAGTAGCACACGGACTCGGTTTTATGTCCAACGCTCAATATGACAGATTTATGGGAACTGCATTCTTATCTCAACCCACACCTTTTGACGCGTACGTTCAATTACCTGATGGCAAGACATTCAATAATTTCTGTTCTCGCTCCACAGATCTTGGGCGAGCAATGATTAATCCCTTGGTATGGTCTGGCGAACTTGGAATTTCCGCAAATGGTGGCGTGAAGCCAAAGCTATACACACCAGCGCCTTTTGAAGATGGTTCTTCAATTTCACATCTTGACGAGAGAACTTTTGATAACCGTGGCCCAAACACCATGATGACGCCGAATATGGATCAAGGTGAAGTCTTTTCAGGTCCTGGACCAATAGCGCTTGCCATGATTCAAGATATGCTGCGAAAACCTCCTGCGATAGTTGCGACAGGAATTCCAGCAAAACCTTTAAATGCTCGAGCAGTTATTGGCGATAAATACGCGATAATTACTTTCGATTCTCCCGAATGTCGTCGAATTGATCGCGTGCAGAACTACAAAATAACCATTAATCCATCCGGTGAAACTCGCACATTTAAGACTACGCCTTATCGAATTACTGGCTTAAAAAATGGAACTAACTACACATTCTCGATTACCGCAGAAAACGCGGTGGGTATATCTGAACCGGTTTTAACAAACACTATAAAGCCGCAAAGCACCCCGACGCTTATTGAAGTTGACCGTATATCTAAAGTCACGCATTTAGCCTCAACGACATTTAGAGGCAAACCGGTAATTCTTTATAACGATACCGGTTTAAATAAACTCAAAATGGCCATTCGAAGTGGTGATAAGTGGCGAATTACTACGGTAAGGAGAGGCTTACAGATTGGTCAGCTTTCGATATGCAAGAGCGGCACTGGTGCAAAAGAAAAGATGTATGTCTTTTATGGAGAATTCACAAGGAAAGATTTAATACTTTCTACTTACGATGGTAAGCGATGGGATAACCAAACTGTCGATGGTAATGGCGAATCTATTCAAGATTACAAAGAAACTGAACGAAGAAGAACCGCTTCTGATGTGAGCGTCTCCAATGGCTGCGCCATTACTAAAGATGGAATCCAGGTTTTCTATCGAGATGAATCTCAAGGCATACTTTTAGGAGCAGTAGATAATGGAGATGGTTGGGAATATGAAATTGTCGATGGTGACCTCGATACCAACGGAAGAACTACTGGAGATGTTGCATTCAACTTATCGGTCACGACTTTTGAAGGTTCGGTATACGTCTTATATGACTCTGTGTTGACAATAAACTCCAACGACGTTGTTACTTCGGGAGAGATTAGATTGGCGGTTAGAGATTCTGCAGATACCAAGGATTGGATCTATGAAACATTAGATGGACCAAAATCTGGAAATGCAGTTGCTGGCTTTGCTACCGCAATCACCGCCAATAAGTCATCGGTGAGCGCGGCTTGGTTATCTGCTAGAACCAATCCACTAAATAATCCGACAATATTAAATGTCGCCAATGTGACAGATGGAGGATCAATCAGCACGTTGACGGCACCTGAGTTTGGCGTAATGGGTACGCCCATTAGATTCGATGGGGCGCAAATTTCATACTCATGCAGTAAACGACTCTGCTCTACAAACCTTTCAGAGGTGAAACTTCTTAGCGCTAATTTACCTTTGACTGACTCTGGAAACGTAATTTCGTTTAATAAAAAGAGATATCTTCCGATAACGATTGATGAGAAGCTAGTTCTTGTAAAACGATAATCCAATACCTCTTAGGTAAGGTCGTTGGAATTCAATTTCACTTTCCGTATTCGTTCAATTCTCATAATCAATCTTTCATCAGGATCAGGGCAAGCAACGAAGTTATCTTTTTCTAGCCAATCCTCTGCCGGGAGTTGTCTCTGTTTAGCGGGAAGTAGCGTTGAGACTGCTTGCATCGCAAAGATACAAAAATGCTTGCCTTCTGGAATTCTAATTTGATTTGAATTTGTCAGTTCAAAGAAATCTCCTGGCTTTAAGCCGCAGACGGATCTTCCTTCGATTCGATCAACTATGACCCGTAAGTCATAAAGTTCCATATCTTTTTCGCTCATCCCGCTATCTTAATTATTTGAAAATTATTTAGTGGAGCCGCCCGCGGGAATCGAACCCGCGACCTTCGCTTTACGAGAGCGACGCTCTACCGACTGAGCTAGGGCGGCGAGATTAGTCGAGAGTTATCTCGCCCTTTGGAGTCGATAATACGACAGAGATTATTCCAGTCTCGCCTTCAAATTTACTTGGGTCGTGGTAAATAACTTCAACATCTTTAAATGCGCGCTTTGGATCCGAGCCGAGCCAATTTTGGATTGTTGACTCATCTCCTGAAATTTCGATTTTTAATATCTCGGCAACTGGTTTTCCATCGCTTGAGGGGTGTTCACTTGTTTGCCACTGAATAAAAAATGGTAATTGAGAATCTTCGATTGTTCCTAGGACGCCAAGTTGCTTCCACTTCAATTCGGTTCCATCTGGACGCTTCCGTGATCCTTCTATTGCATCGCGACCTAACCTGCTTTCAACCGGAGATATGTCATCGGTTGCTACAACCCATGTCATCCAACCGCCACCTTGGTTAGCGCGCTGAGAGACAGCTTTTCCAAATGCTGATTCTTCAGCGGCTGGATGATCTAAAGGACAGACAACCTCTAGATAGTGTCCATTTTTTAATGGAAGTGTGAAGTTTCTTGTTCCAAATCTTGGATGTATTCCGCCATCAACAAATGGTGAGCCGATTCGAGACCCGATTCTTTGAACAACATCTACCAATTGATCATAAGAAGTTGCGTAAGACAGGTGGTCTAGTCGGAAAGGCATGGCTGAATTCTGCCCTACGAAGTAGGGTGCTAATTACCAAGCTTCATACGTGTAAAGGAGAGAAAAAGTCGCTCAAGTAACAAAGTTTGTGACGCATTTGTTGTTAGAAGCTCCCGCGTCTGGCTTAATTCAGAGAGTAAAAGGGAAACCAGATTGGGCTTAACGTTCTGGGCAATTTGGTTTATTTGATCATTAAGATCGGTATTCACGCGAAGCGATGGCTCTAATAAAGAGTCACGTAACAACGTTGAGTAATCGAGAAGAGCGCCATCAATTTCATCCTTAATTGCGCGGTTTAACCGGGATTTTTGCTCTCGCTCTAGATCCTTAATCGCCTTTGCGCCACCTGAAATTAGCCCTCTTCCGGTTCCTTGTAGGGCGTTCTTTAATTCTTCGGTTTCTCGCTCTTCTTTCTCTCCGAGAATTGAATCCACTCTCTCGTTTACAAAGTCTAGAAATTTTCCTGCTGCCTTTATGGCGCTTGCCTCGGATTTAATCGAGAATAACAAATCAAAATACTTTCGGCGGCTACTTTGGAAATTCGAATCCTTTAAAAATCCTCTTGCTTTTCCGATGTGGCCATGTGAGATTCGAGCTGCAAGTTCTGAATCTGATTTTGAAGTGCCTAAGGTTGTCTCGAGAAATTTCGCAATTTCGCTCGCACTTGGGGTTTTCAGATTTAGGTGGCGGCAACGTGATCTGATTGTGGGAATTACATCTTGGAGAGTTGGGGCACAAAGGAGCCAGACCGTTTGCGAGGCCGGCTCTTCTAAAGCTTTAAGAAGAGCATTTGCGGCAGCTTCTGTCATGCGATCACAATCTTCAATAACAACTACCCGCCATGGCGAAATTGATGCTCCCCAAGCGGACCTAGAAACTAACTCTCTTATTTCATCTATCTTTATAGATACGCCACTGGTATCCAGAATTTCTACATCAGGATGTGTTCCTTTTAACGCAGTTATGCAGTCTGTACATTCACCGCATCCTCCCGATTTACAAACTAGAGCTGCGGCAAACGATTTAGCAGCGTTTGATCTTCCAGAACCCGGCGGACCCGTAAAAAGCCAAGCATGAGTCATTTCTTGTCCGCTTGAATCTGAGGCTGTTAAAGCATTGTTTAGAGCCGAAATAATTCTCTCTTGATCGACAAGACTATCGAAGACGCGCGCACTCATTTAATCATCTCTTTAATCCGAGAGACGATTTCAATATGGATATCAGCTACTGGTTTTCTCGCATCAATGACTAGATATCTCTCTGGATCAACTGATGCTAGTTGTAAATATTCTTGACGAACTCGGTTGTGAAAATCTATTGATTCACTCTCTAACCTATCTGCATTCTTTTTCCGCGATAATCCAATTTCAGCGGGTTGATCTAAAATAATCGTTAGCGTTGGATAGAGAGATTCTGTTGCCCAGCGACTTATCCGCGCCACTTCACTTGATGACAAAGTTCTACCGGCTCCTTGATAAGCGATTGACGAGTCAAAATAGCGGTCGGTAATGACAACTTCGCCTCGCTCTAGGGCCGGCTTGATTACTGAGTAAACATGATGGGCCCGATCTGCTGCATAAAGAAGAGCTTCAGATCTTGGTGAGATAACGCCAGTTTCATTTGCTAAAAGTATTTTTCGCAAGCCTTTACCGAGAACAGAACCGCCCGGTTCGCGAGTTAGCGTGACTTCTTTGCCTTCTTCTTCAAACCAACCTTTTAACAACTTTGCTTGTGTTGATTTACCAGAGCCCTCTCCGCCTTCAAAAGCGATAAAAATTCCATCGCTTTTCATAAGAGTGATCGAACCTAGTTCACCACGGAGGGCATTAAGAACGTCAGACCAGAAAGAAACTCCGGGACGATCTTTCATCTGGTGGTATGAAATCTGTCCGACAATTACCGCAATTATTCCGCCGCCTAACATCGTGAAAGCAGCTCCGTTATAAGTTAAAACTGCTTCACCTAGTGCGTAGGTGTGTTCACCGATAGCAGCCGCAATTAGCGGTGAAATAGCTAAAACCGCGACTAACGAAATCCTTACTAAGGCCTGGACGAATGCGAAGGTGCGGCCACGCATCTCATCACTCACTTCTATACCTAACATAGTAAATCCGCTAACCCACGAAACTCCTGCAAAGAGACCAATAACTACAACTACCAAAATTGCCAAGACTAAGTTTTGCAAGAGTGAAAGCACGATTAACATCGAACCAGCAACTGTTAGCGAGGCGCCGAAGAGTCGACGGCGTGAGAATTGTGAGAAAACTTTTGGACCTAGTGCAATACCACCAGCAAGTCCTGTAAATACCGCTCCAAATAAGATTCCGTACGCAGCATCTCCTGCATTTAAATCACCAACAAAAGTTCTAGCTAAACCGATTACAGCACCAGCAGCAAGAAATGCACCGATCATTCCGATGATCAGTCCTCGAATCAGTTTTGTCTTGAAGATGAACTTAGCGCCATCAAGTAATGAATCAGTTAGTGATGGCGTCTTTCGATTTAAATGAATATGGTCTTTTGGAATCTCTAGTCGCGCGATTGTGATTGCGCTTACAAAAAAACTAATCGCATTTAAATAAAGGGCGAGATCAACAGCTGTGTAGTTTTCCAATCCAAGAGCGGCGCCAACGGCGGTTGCGGAGATAGATAAAAGAGAGAAAATGATGGCTGCAACGGGAGCGCTTCCATATGCAGCAAATAGTGACATCTGGTTGGCGTTTTCTAACTTATTTTTTGGAACTAAATTCGGGACTGTGGCTTCTTTAGCAGGACTCCAAAATAGCGTTACACATTCAACCAATACGGTTGCGATATACAACCAGAGGTAGGTTCCCACAATTGGAATAGAAATAAAGAGAGCGGCTCTAAGAATGTCGCCAATAACCATAACGCGCTTGCGATCGAATCTATCTGCGATAACCCCCGCAAGTGGACCGAGAATGACTGATGGCAAAAGCCTTGCGATAAATACGCCAGCTATTGCGAAATTCGCAGTTGCGTAATCACCACCTGCTAGTTGTTGAGCTAGAGCGGTTGTGGCAAGAAGTCCCAACCAATCGCCAAATGAAGAGAAAGACATCGCATTCCAAAGTCTGCGAAAAGCAGGAATGCGTAGGACATTCTCACTTGCCCGAAGGGTGCTGGTTGGGTTTGGAATTGTCCCTGACATAGGAGGAGCCTATTACGCGTCTTTCTTTGCTTTCCCAGAAGCGCTCCGCTTTGCCTTTTTCTTAGAGCCAGCATCAGAAATAGTCTTTTCAGTCAACGTTGGTGCTTTTTTCTTTCTAGAAGTTTTCTTTTTTGGAGCGCCGCCATTCTCAAGCTCCCACGCTCGGCGGCCTGCAAGTAATTCTTGCGCACGTTCAATGGTCATTGCTTCTACGGTATCGCCGCGGCGAAGTGTTGCATTAGTTTCGCCATCAGTTACATACATACCGAATCTTCCATCTTTGATAATAATCTGTTTATTTGTTGTTGGGTCAATACCAAGATCTTTTAATGGAGGTTTTGCGACGCCACGTCGCCTTACTTTTGGTTGCTTATAGATTTCCTCTGCCTGATCAAGAGTGATAGTAAATAGCTGATCTTCAGATGTTAACGTCCGGGAATCTTCGCCTCGTTTGAGATATGGACCGTATCTTCCATTTTGAACAGTAATTACATCACCAGTCTGACTATCTGTACCTAAAGTTCTTGGAAGTGATAAAAGTTTTAGCGCATCATCCAGCGTTACAGTATCTAAAGTCATTGTGGAGAGCAGAGATGCAGTCTTTGCTTTAACTTCCTTCTTCTTTTTCTTTCCCTCTTCTTCGGGAAGAATCTCAGTTATGTAAGGCCCGAATCTTCCAGATTTTGCAATGATGGGTAGGCCGGTTGCTGGATCATTGCCCAACTCTCGCTCGCCAGACGGAGCTGCTAAAAGTTCAATCGCTTTCTGCAACGTTAATTCATCCGGCGCCATACCCTCTGGAATATTGGCGAATTTCCTCTCATCGCCTTGGCCCTGTTGTAAATAAGCGCCATAACGACCGACGCGAATCTCAATATCTTCGCCCATTTTCATGGTGTTTATCTGTTGGGCATCAATTGCCCCTAGATCTGCGGCAAGATCTTGTAACCCTGGTTGGCCATCGTGACCAAAGAAGAAATCAGTTAACCACTTAGTGCGATCTGCTTCACCATTTGCGATTTTATCTAGATCTTCTTCCATGCTGGCGGTAAATTCATAATCAACTAATTTTGAAAAATGCTGTTCTAGTAATCCCGTAACCGAAAATGCTAAAAATGTTGGGACTAGCGCTCTTCCACGTTTTACGACATAGCCGCGATCTTGAATTGTTTGGATAATTGAAGCAAAAGTCGAAGGTCTTCCTATTCCAAGTTCTTCAAGTTTCTTAACTAATGTCGGTTCGGTATAACGCGCAGGTGGCTTTGTCTCATGAGATTCATATTTATATTCGGTCACGTTGATGAGTTGACCTTCTTTCATAACAGGAAGGCGTTTATCGGTCTCCTCTTCGCTCTTTTCATCAGTAACATCCTCATAGGCTGCTAAGAATCCAGGAAAAGTTACAACGCTGCCATTGGCTCGAAATATGGCATCTTTGCTATCGCTAGTTTTCACATCGAAATCAACTCGTGCTTGCATTTTTTTAGCATCTGCCATCTGTGATGCAACGGTTCGCTTCCAAATCAGGTCGTAGAGAGAAAGTTGATCTCTCGTTAATTCCGGAGCCAATTCGCCCGGAGTCTTAAAAGTATCGCCCGCAGGACGAATCGCTTCGTGCGCTTCTTGAGCATTCTTTGATTTACCCTCATAAAATCGAGGTGAATCGGGAAGATGGTCGGCGCCATAAAGTGATTTTGCTGATGCGCGCGCAGCTTTGATTGCGGTCTCAGAGAGATTTACTGAATCTGTTCGCATATAAGTTATATATCCACCTTCATAAAGACTCTGAGCGATGCGCATAGTTAATTGTGCGCCCCAGCCGAGACGACTTCCCGCATCTTGTTGCATCGTTGAAGTTGTAAATGGTGGTTTCGGCCTCTCGGTCCGTGGTGATTCTTCAATAGATTTAACAGTTAACTTCAAACCAGATAATGAATCTGAGAGCTTTTTCGCATCGACTTCGCCAAGAAGCAATACCTGGTTTGCACTCTTCTCCTTCAAAGCGCCATTGCTATCGAAGTCATTTGTAGTCGCAACTCGTTGACCGGATAAACTAATTAGGCGAGCGTTAAAATTCTGATCGGTACTAGCAGTTAAATCCCACCAGGTTGAAGCAATAAATGCCATGCGTTCGCGTTCTCGTTCTACGATCAAACGGGTGGCGACTGACTGCACGCGTCCTGCAGAAATTCTTGGCATAACTTTCTTCCAGAGAACTGGCGATAAGCGATAGCCATACAATCGATCGAGAACTCGCCGAGTTTCTTGGGCATCGACTAGTCGTTGATCAATATCTCGGGTTTCATCAACTGCCTTCAAAATTGCATCTTTGGTGATTTCATTAAAAACCATTCGCTTTACCGGAACTTTAGGTCGGAGAATCTCCATCAAGTGCCAGGCGATTGCTTCACCTTCGCGATCTTCATCGGTCGCAAGAATTAATTCATCCGAGTCTTTAAGAAGTTCTTTTAACTCTTGGACTTTATCTTTCTTATCGCGATTTATTACATAGAGCGGCGAAAAATCGTTTTCAATATCAACGCCTTCACGCGACCAGGGAAATTTCTTATACTCTTTTGGAATATCAGCAGCTCGTTGTGGCAAGTCCCTTATATGGCCAACCGAGGCTTCAACGATGTAGTCATCGCCAAGATAGCCGCCGATTTTCCTTGCTTTTGCTGGTGATTCAACAATCACCAACTTCTTTAGCTGCTTAGCCAAATTGATTAGCCGATAGTGGTTGACTTACGACGACCAATTACTAGGGCTGCAACGATGATTGCTACAGCAACCAGAGCGATTCCTAGATTCGTCGAATCTCTGCCTTCTAGCGAGAAACGAACGACTGCTGGTGTCACAAGTAGACCAACCAAGTTCATAACCTTGATTAATGGATTAATCGCAGGGCCGGCGGTATCTTTAAATGGATCTCCGACGGTGTCACCGATAACTGTCGCGGCATGTGCATCACTGCCTTTTCCGCCATGGTGTCCATCCTCGACCATCTTCTTTGCGTTATCCCAAGCGCCACCCGAGTTAGCTAGAAATACCGCCATCAGAGTTCCGGTTCCGATTGCTCCAGCAAGATATGCGCCAAGCGCGCCGACTCCTAGACCAAAGCCGACTGCAATTGGTGCCATAACTGCAAGTAGCCCTGGTGTAGCAAGTTCACGGAGTGAGTCGCGAGTACAGATATCAACAACTCGACCGTATTCAGGCTTCTCAGTTCCTTTCATAATGCCAGGGTGTAGTTGGAATTGATTACGAACTTCCATAACTACTGCGCCAGCTGCTCTTGAGACCGCATTAATTGCAAGGCCAGAGAATAGGAATACAACTGAAGCTCCAATAATTAGACCAACAAGATTTCGTGGATCTGCAACATCTAGAACGCCTTGATACTCAAGACCGGCAACAGTCGCGCCAACTTCTTTAACGGTGTTCTTAATTGCATCAGTAAATGCTCCGAAGAGCGCGGTCGCAGCAAGAACGGCTGTTGCGATTGCAATTCCTTTTGTGATTGCTTTGGTGGTATTTCCAACAGCATCAAGTGAGGTAAGGATCTTGGCACCTTCGCCTTTAACATCACCTGACATCTCAGCGATGCCTTGTGCGTTATCAGAGATTGGTCCGAAGGTATCCATTGCCACAATCACGCCGACTGTCGTTAATAGACCGCAACCGGCAAGTGCTACCGCAAAGAGTGAGAGCACGATTACGCCGCCACCTAGTAGATATGCACCAAATACCGCAGCTGCAATAAGTAGAGCTGAGAAGACAGCGGACTCAAAACCAACTGAAACACCCGCAAGAATTACAGTCGCAGGTCCAGTCTTTGAGGATGCGGCAACATCATTTACGGGACGCTTTCCAACTTCAGTGAAGAAGCCGGTGAGCATCTGAATTGCTGCTGCAAGAACGATTCCGATAATTACCGCGCCAAGTGCAACAGTTCGCGGATTTCCAGTTATTGAGCTAGCAAACGCTGGATCTAATCCAGAGAGTGCGCTAAAGCTATCTGGGAGATATGTAAAGGTTGCGATTCCAACGAGTACTGCTGAGATTACCGCTGAGATGTAGAAGGAGCGATTGATTGCGCTCATAGCACTTCTATCCGAAGATCGTAATCGAGTTAAAAAGATTCCGAGAATTGCGGTGAGAATTCCGATAGCCGGAACAATTAACGGATAGATAAGTCCGCTATCTCCAAATGCCGCTTTTCCTAAAATTAAAGAGGCCACAAGTGTTACTGCATATGATTCAAATAGATCCGCAGCCATACCAGCGCAGTCACCGACATTGTCGCCGACGTTATCTGCGATAGTTGCAGCGTTTCTAGGATCATCTTCAGGAATGTGCTTTTCGACTTTTCCAACTAGATCTGCTCCGACATCTGCGGCCTTGGTGAAGATTCCACCGCCAACGCGCATAAACATCGCGAGCATCGCTGCGCCAAATCCAAATCCTTCAAGAACTGCTGGTGCGTCAGCGCGATAGATAACAACAACTAATGAAGCGCCAAGAAGTCCAAGACCGACGGTGAGCATTCCAACTACGCCGCCGGTTCGGAATGCGATTTGGACTGAGCGTTCTGCAGAACCTTGGCGAGCAGCTTCGGCAACTCGAACATTGGCTCGAACTGCAAGCCACATACCTTGATAGCCAACTAACGCTGAGAATGCGGCGCCAACTAAGAAGAATATTGAGCGACCAATCTTTACATCGGTCTCGCCAGGCAGAGCAAAGAGAAGGACGACAACAATTGCTACGAAGAAAGAGAGGGTGCGGAATTGGCGAGCGAGATATGCGGCAGCACCTTCCTGGACTGCTTCGGCGATCTCGCGCATCTTTGCTGTGCCATCGGAAGCGCTCAGTACTTGAGCGCGAAGCGCAAAGGCAATCGCAAGGGCGACAAGGGATACGCCAAGGACTAGGTAAACCAGATTTAAGTTATTTCCGGTTACTTCCACGAGTGAGTTAGCGCCAATTAGGGCTCTCATATTTCCTCCAAATAAATTAGATAGGTGAAAGTGTAAACACACATCCCCACGAACTGCCTAATCCTAGGCGGGTTTGGGGGTTTATAGACCGAGTTCTGAGAGGTTAAAGGCAGCAAGATAGGCAAGACCGGCGCTCTCCACTTTATCTTTCGCCCCCCGCTCCACAATCACTGCAACACCGACAACTTCAGCCCCGGCTTCTCGAAGCGCTTCAACTGCAGTTAATACTGATCCACCAGTTGTTGATGTATCTTCCACTGCTAAAACTTTTCTTCCTTTTACATCCGGCCCTTCGATTCTCCGCTGTAATCCATGTGCTTTCTCAGATTTACGGACAACGAATGCATCTAGTTTTTTTCCTTGTTTTGCAGCCGCATGCAACATCGCAGTCGCAACTGGATCGGCTCCGAGAGTTAATCCTCCGACAGCATCGTAGGAAAGATTTTTTGTTAACTCCAACATAACTTCTCCAACAAGTGGCGCAGCAGTTGCATCTAGAGTCACTCTTCTTAGATCAACATAAAAATCTGCTTCTTTGCCTGAAGAGAGAATTACTTTTCCACGAACAACTGCTTTATTTAGAATTTCTGCTTTGAGTAAATCACGCGCGGACATAGCGCGAGCCTATTACGCTTTTGAGCGCTGAATGAAATCTTTGCGAGGATCTTCATCTTTGGTTGCGGATGCAAATTCTTCCAGCGCCTTCTTGGCTCTGCCATCTATTCGTTGTGGCACTTGAACATCTACGGTGACCATTAAGTCACCTGCATTTACGCCTTTTTTAACCCCACGACCTTTGATGCGGAAAGTTTTGCCGTTCGCAGTTCCTGGCGCTAGGCGGAGCGTTACTTGGTCTCCTTCCAGAGTTGGAACTGGAATATCTGCTCCGAGAGCGGCCTCGGTAAATGTAACTGGGAGTTTTAAGTGGAGGTTCTCGCCTTTACGCGAGAAGACTGGGTGTGGAACGACGCTAACTAATAGGTATAAATCACCAGGACCTGCCTCACCTGGTTGTCCTCTTCCTTTAACACGAATCTTTCCGCCATCGCTAATTCCTGCTGGTATACGAACAGTTAAATTCGGTTTTATATCAATCTCTTTGCCGAAAATAGAGTCCCTGAAAGAAATAGTAATTTCACTTTGTGTGTCTGCGCCCTTGCGCGGACCGCGCCGTGATCCAAAAATCGACGAGAAAATATCGCCGCCGCCACTAAATAGGTCGCTGAAATCACCGCTAAATTGATTTGCGCCCTGGCGGTAAGCGCCGGATTTGAACATCTCGCGAGCTTGGTCGTATTCAGCCCGCTTCTTCTCGTCGCTGAGAATGTCATACGCCTCAGAAACTTCTTTAAATTTATCTTCTAACTTTTTATCGCCTTTGGTTTTATCTGGATGTAACTCACGAGCTAATTGTCGGTATTTTTTCTTTATTGTGGCGCCATCAGCTTTATTGTCGACGCCAAGTATCGCGTAATAATCTTTTTCGTATAAATCTTTAGCTGCCATGTTCGGGGTCCGTTACTACGACTCTTGCTGGACGTAGCACTCGCTCCTTATGTTTATAACCTGGTTGAAGAATTTTAGTCACTGTAGTTTCTTTTACATCTTTTGATGTTTCGTGCATTAAAGCTTCGTGAATATTCGGATCAAAATTTGAAGGCGCTTCGCCAAATTTCTCGAGTCCCAACTTTTGGGAGAAATTCGAAATCTGATCTGCGATTGCTTTAAAACCACCGGTTAACTCACCATGTTCAGCAGCGCGATCTAAATCATCCAAAATCGGGAGTAATTCGATTAAGGCAGCCCCGGTAGCGATATCAGCTACAAGGATGCGATCTCGATCCACGCGCTTTTTGTAATTTAAATATTCTGCCTGAAGTCGCTGTAGGTCTTCAGTAAGTGAAGCGACCGGGTCTTTCGACTCGGTCGCTTCGGATGAATCAGTCGCGATTTCCTCGCTCATTACTTACCTTCATCGACAATTTCAGCATCTTCAACGCCATCTTCTTTTGGCTTTTCAGATGATGCTTGTGCCGCACTTGCTGCGTAGAGAGCTGCACCAAGTTGCTGGCTAACTTCAGCAAGTTTCTCAGTTGCTGTCTTAATAGCTGCTGTGTCGGTTCCGCTGAGTGCTTTCTTTAATTCAGACATAGCGTTCTCGACTTCGCTCTTCTTCTCAGCTGACTCGCCTTCCTTAAATTTATCTTCGTTATCTTTCAAGAACTTTTCAGTTTGATAGACAAGCGAATCGCCGGAATTGCGTACTTCAGCCTCTTCACGTCGCTTCTTATCTTCTTCAGCATGTGATTCAGCATCGCGCATCATTCGATCAATCTCATCTTTTGGTAGCGCAGAGCCGCCAGTAATTGTCATTCTCTGCTCTTTACCAGTTCCCAGATCCTTCGCTGATACATGGACAATTCCATTTGCGTCGATATCGAAGGTGACTTCGATTTGTGGAATTCCACGTGGAGCTGGTGCGATTCCGGTTAGTTCGAACATGCCAAGTCGCTTGTTGTAAGCGGCCATTTCACGCTCGCCTTGGAAAACTTGAATTTGAACAGCAGGTTGATTGTCATCCGCTGTTGTGAAGATTTCGGAGCGCTTCGTTGGGATAGTTGTATTTCGCTCAATCAACTTGGTCATGATTCCGCCCTTGGTTTCAATTCCAAGAGATAGCGGAGTCACGTCAAGAAGTAGAACGTCTTTAACTTCACCCTTGATAACACCAGCCTGAAGGCTTGCACCAACAGCGACGACTTCATCTGGATTTACGCCTTTATTTGGCTCTTTTCCGCCAGTTAGCTCTTTAACTAGATCAACAACTGCTGGCATACGAGTGGAACCGCCAACAAGAACTACGTGGTCAATCTCTGAGACGGGGATACCTGCATCTTTCAAAACAGCTTGGAAAGGTTTGCGGCAACGATCTAATAGATCTGCGGTCATTCCTTGGAATTGTGCTCTCGTGATTGTCTCATCAAGGAATAGCGGATTCTTCTCTGAATCTACTGTGATGTAAGGAAGATTGATTGAGGTCTGTTGTGAAGAAGATAATTCAATCTTCGCCTTTTCAGCAGCTTCACGAACACGCTGCATTGCCATCTTATCTTTTGCAAGATCGACGCCGTGTTTTGATTGGAAGGTCTTAACAAGATAATCAACTAGCGCTTGATCCCAATCATCGCCACCAAGAACGTTATCGCCATTGGTTGCTTTAACTTCTACGACGCCTTCACCAATCTCAAGAAGAGATACGTCAAAAGTTCCGCCACCAAGATCGAAAACTAGAATGGTCTGTTCTTTATCGCCTTTATCTAAACCGTAAGCAAGCGCTGCGGAAGTTGGCTCATTGATGATACGAAGAACGTTTAGTCCTGCAATCTCACCAGCCTCTTTTGTTGCTTGACGTTGGGCATCATTGAAATAAGCAGGCACTGTAATTACAGCATCAGTGATCGTTTCGCCAAGATAAGACTCAGCATCTCGCTTTAACTTCTGCAAGATACGAGCTGAGATTTCTTGTGCGGTGTACTTCTTTCCATCAATATCGATATTCCAAGTGGTGCCCATGTGTCGCTTAACGGAGCGAATGGTTCGCTCAACGTTTGTTACTGATTGGCGCTTCGCTACCTCGCCGACTAACACTTCGCCGTTTTTCGCAAAGGCAACGATTGATGGGGTGGTGCGTGCGCCTTCTGCGTTGGCTATGACGGTAGCTTCGCCACCTTCCAATACTGATACGCAGGAATTAGTAGTTCCCAGGTCGATTCCGACGGCTCTGGCCATGTTGTTGCTCCTTAAAGATTTATGACTTTGACCCTGTAACGCCGCCACCGGGGCTAGTTATTCCCAACGTCGAAGGAGCACGCAGACCGTCTCGCTATCGCTCGACAACGTCTGCTAAGCCCCTTCTTCGTTCGAAACTAAACCCCGCTTAGGCTGTGCCTGTGACCTTGGTCTTAGCAATACTTTCTTACGGCATCTCCGCCGTTGCCGTTGTGCTTTTTACCCTTCGCGCCTTTGAGATGTATCGGCGAATCAAGTCTGGTCAGCCGGATCCAACTAGAGGATCGAATAAAGGTAAGCGCCTGGCGCTGATGACCAAAGAGGTTTTGGGACATACCAAGATGCTCAACTTCACCGGAAGTGGCATCGCGCACTGGTTTGTGATGATTGGTTTTGTTGCACTTTTTGGAACGTTAGTTACCGCTTATGGACAGATATTAAATCCAGAGTTTGTTCTGCCAATTATTGGCAAATGGGATCCGTACATTTATTTTGTATTAGGAATAGCCTGGGCAACTGGAATTAGTATCGTGACGTTAATTGGCATTAGACAAATTACAAGATTGGTTCGAAAAGGAAGAAGTTCTAGATTCTTTGGTTCATATAACAAGCGAGCATATTTTGTCGAAGCTGTAATTCTAGTAATTGTTTTCTGCGTAGTTGGATTACATGAACTCGAAGTTCGCCTAGCCAATGGCGAAGAAGTAGGAAGCCAAATCTCATTACTAGCGACAGTAAAGATTGTGGTTTCAATGTCCTGGTTTATTGTCGTCGCTTCCAATTTGAGAATGGGAGTTGCTTGGCACCGTTTCTTGGCGCCATTCAACATTTATTTCAAGCGAAATGTTGGTTCGGCGCCAACGTTGGGCGCACTTCCAGAGATGCTCTCAAAAGGTAAACCAATTGATTTCGAAGATCCTAAAGAAGATGATCTTTTTGGTATTGGTAAAGCTGCAGATATCTCTTGGAAAGGCTTGCTGGATATGGCGAGCTGTACTGAGTGTGGACGGTGCCAATCCCAATGCCCGGCTTGGCATACTGAAAAACCGCTCTCTCCAAAACTATTGGTGATGGCGATGCGAGATCATGCCCTCGCAAAAGTCCCATCTGATAAACCGATTGTTGGAGAAACAATCTCACCGGATGTTCTATGGTCATGTACTACTTGTGGCGCTTGCGTAAATGAGTGTCCGGTAGATATTGAACATATAGATCACATCGTAAATATGCGCCGATTCCAAGTATTGGTGGAATCGGAATTCCCAACTGAACTTGGTGGCACATTCAAGAATCTAGAGAAGGCTGGAAATCCGTGGGGCGCCAACCGAATGGATCGAAATTCCTGGATTGCCGAATGTAATTTCCCAGTAAAGGTTATTGAAGGGGAACTTCCTGAAACGGTGGAGTATCTCTTCTGGGTTGGGTGCGCAGGCGCTTATGAAGAACGAGCTCGAAAGACCACTAAAGCGGTAGCGGAATTGCTTTACATGGCTGGGGTTGAGTTTGCAGTTTTGGGATCTAGAGAAACTTGCACCGGCGATCCAGCGCGAAGAGCTGGTAACGAGTTCCTCTACCAAATACTCTCTCGGGAAAATATTGAGACTTTTAAAGAGGTTTACGCAAATTACAAGGGAGTTAAAAAGGTAGTTGTTACCTGTCCCCATTGCTTTACAACAATAGGGAGAGATTATCGCCAACAGGGATATGAATTAGAGATGGTTCATCACACCCAGTTGTTAAATCAATTAGTTAAAGCTGGAAAACTCAAACCAGTTAATAAAGCAACAAATAAGTTGACTTACCACGATCCGTGTTATTTAGGTCGCCATAACCAAATTTATGAACCACCACGAGAGTTGTTGGAATCAACCGGCGTTGAAGTTGTTGAGATGCCGCGAAATAAAGAGCGTTCATTCTGTTGTGGCGCTGGCGGTGGAAGAATGTGGATGGAAGAAAAATTAGGTACGCGAATCAACTTAAATCGTGTGGACGAGGCAATTGCTACTGGAGCTCCAGAAGTTGCGGTTGGTTGTCCATTCTGTCGAGTAATGGTTTCAGATGGAATGACTGGAAGAGGATCTGATGTTGCCGTGCTAGATGTCGCTCAAGCGCTTCTTAGAACGGTCAAGCAAGAGAGTGGCGAGCGTGCCACCAATCAATCCTCCGACATGGGCGCGCCAATCAATTCCACCCAAGACAAAACCGAGAGCAAAGTTGATAAGAACGATTCCAATAATTCCACGCCATTCGATTCCGACACGAGCGCCGATTAAGGCAAGCGCTCCAAAAAGTCCGAAGACCATTCCAGAAGCTCCAACGCTGGCTGTATAAGGATCGTTAAAGAGCGCGCTAGCAAGAGATCCAAAAATCAATGAAATAAGTAAGACAATTACATATCTATTAGCGCCAAAATAAAGTTCGACTGGAGTTCCAAGTACATGAAGTGCATAGAGATTAAATCCCAGATGAAAAAATCCGCCATGCACAAAAGCAACAGTGATAAGACGCCAGTACTGGCCCTGATCAAATTCCGCGCCGCTAATCCAGAGGCTTGATTCATAGCTTGGAACCAAAAGTTGAATTAGATATGAGAGCGCAATCGCCCCAACCATAAGATTGGTAACGGAGCGAATTCTCATTATGAGAGTGAGACTGAGTTTATTTTTACCGCTTCAATCGGACGGTCCGCTGGTCCAGTCTTTGTCGTAGCAATTGCATCTACGACCGCTTGAGATTTCGGATCTTTAACCTCACCAAAGATAGAGTGTTTGCGATTGAGCCATGAAGTTTCTGCAACGGTTATAAAGAATTGTGAGCCGTTTGTATTAGGACCTGCATTGGCCATAGCAAGTAGATAGGGCTTGTTAAATACCAATTCTGGATGAAATTCATCAGCAAACTTATAACCAGGTCCACCGGTGCCAGTTCCGAGTGGATCTCCGCCTTGGATCATAAAACCTGCAATTACTCGGTGGAAAATAGTTCCGTCATAAAGCGGTTGATTGGTCTTAGTTCCAGTATTTGGATTTACCCACTCACGCATACCGGCCGCTAGTTCAACAAAGTTAGCAACAGTCTTTGGGGCATGATTTGGAAATAGTTCAATCACGATATCGCCTTTATTTGTGTGGAGTGTGGCGCGTGAGATTGGGGGCGTATCGCTCATGATTTCGCTTTCTCTTGTTGGATTTGGTTGGCGTGATCTAGTGGATGTTTAGTGTAGGACTTTAGCCAATTTCTTACCGTGTAAGTCCCGGATTCGGTATGTGTACCGGTGTTATCAAGTTGCGAATCCGTTAGGCGCTTAATTAATTCATATGAAGATTTTCTTACCGCTATAAACACAGCGAGGGAATCTTGAATGGCTTGGCTTTGATAACCAAGTGTTGGACTTTCGGCCCATTTATTCTCGTCGTATCCCTGGATAACAGTTCCGGGCTCGGCAATTAATCTTCGAAGTCTTGCATAAGCCTGGGCTTCACTATCTGCGAGATGATGAATTACTTGTCTTGGGCTCCAGCCATCTACGGATTTATCTAAATCAGATTCAGAGAGAGTTTTGACTGTTGTTAAAAATTCTTCAGTCGCAGCCTTATAGCTTTCGGCAATTTCATTAACTGAACTCATATTTAAAGCCTTTCCTTTGTGGAGGCTATTTGTGAAGACTAGAGAATTTGTGGAGACTAGGGGAATTGAACCCCTAACCCCCTGCTTGCAAAGCAGGTGCTCTACCAATTGAGCTAAGTCCCCATATCGCAGCGATTGAGCGTCGATATGGTGGGCCTAAG
>JACCDJ010902864.1_pt1 | contig 21124 bp, 51 predicted proteins | sample 7444481 | NCBI WGS metagenome assembly JACCDJ01 (sample SAMN15323435, study PRJNA562643) | freshwater metagenome | isolation source: river surface water | place: USA:Blue River Watershed | collected 2017-08-15 | reverse complement strand
ATAGTCAAGGTGACAATTGGTACGGGGGTGCAAAGGACTGCGAAAACATCAAAGGCATAACCAATCAATATATTTCTAAAACTGCAACTCATGCGTGGGATATTCCGCTTCCTGATAGAACCTTTATAGGGCACTTTTTATCTTACGATAAGGAAGCAGACAATGCCACTATGGAAGCTATCAAGAAACATTTCGGAATTGAATGATGTCTTATCAAAGAGGACGTGATCAATGTCTAATAAATATCCCACCACTTACTTTATTTTAAAGAATTTATCATGAGCCTAGTTTTTTTCAAAGCCGCAGATCCGCAAACACCATTTGCGCCAAATTTTAGCATACCAATATATGTTGCTGACAACATAGATAAGAGACTAGTTGGGTTTGCTATGCAGTATATTAGAGAGATAGAAAGAGATTTCATTAAAAAAGAAAAACTCTTATCCGAAGTTCCTAAAAGTTATTTAGACCCGTTAGAGTATACACAGCATTGGAAACAGCACAATCTTATAGATGACACGCCAATGGACAGCGATCCGGCAGATTTTAAAAGATTCCCAAGAAACCAAACTACTGAAAGATTATTTCAATCAATACGTCTTCATTACTTGCAGTACTTAGAACTTCTAGGTTACCAGAGAAGAAAAGTTTACATACATTCTTGGGCAAATGTTTTAAGAAAAGGCGAGTATATTTCTACCCATACACACGGACAAGATTGTCATGCTTATCTAGCAGGAACAGTTTACGTCACTGACTCTAATGCTAACTTTATTATAGAAAAAGAAAGTAATCAAATAAAAATCGGAACTAAAACCGGAAGGATTGCCTTTTGGCCTAGCTGTCTTTCTCACCATACAGAAACACACGAAAAGGACCACGAACGGATTACTATTTCATTTGATATTGTGGTTCCCGAAACTAAAGAACTACAACCGCACCGTCCTTATAGACTTTTAGACGACCCAGATACAATGCCAGGATTATACGAATGAACATTTACTTAGACATGGATGATGTAGTAGCCGATTGGATGGGCTATGCAAGAGCATACTTAAGAACAGAATGGAAAGAAGGCGAGATGGTTCCAGATCATCAGTGGCGCCGTCTTAAAGATGACCAACGAATGTATCGTAATTTACCTTTGAAAGAAGGTGCTACTGAACTGGTTGATTGGTGCAGACAATACAGCAAAAAAACCGGATGCGGACTTTATTTTTTAACTGCGGTGCCACATGGTAATGATATGCCGTGGTCTTTCCAAGATAAAGTGTTTTGGGCACAGGAACATTTCCCTGACATTCCGGTATTTTTTGGGCCATATAGTCATGACAAATGGGTGCGGTGTAAGAGCCCGGATGACATTTTAATCGACGATCGCCGTAGTAACAATGATGAATGGAAGAGACAAGGCGGCCGTGCCTTCTTGTATAAAAATTGGCCAGAGTGTAAACTGTGGCTAGAAGCACACTTAGGTTCGTTATGATAATTAAAAAATTAGATAGACGACATACAGGTTATGGCACTTATAAATTCCTTATAGAATTTAGCCAGCGTAGTGAGTTTGAAAAGTTTTTCGAAGCACGTAATTGGTGTTGGGAAACCTGGGGACCTGGAGTTGAAGTCGAATATCAACGCAAGCTAAATCACGAAATACCTTGGGCTTGGCAAAACAACGAATGGAATTTAAGAATATATTTGGCTACAGATAAAGAAGCCAACTGGTGGAAACTAAAATGGGGATGTTAAATGATTAAAAATCTTACAGGCGGATTTGGTATTACGATATCTGGCTCAATGAGTTCGGATCCTTATATCAGTCCAGGTAGCGTTGGCGCAGGGCAGATGCGTTGGAATCCAAATATGAACTGCATAGAAGTTAACGACGGTAACATGTGGAAGTCATTCACTTGGAGTTATCCAACTATTGAGCTAGATCATAATGCCAAAGCAGTTATGAATTGGGCCATGCAAAAGATGCAGGAAGACAGTCTAAGACAACAACGCATAAAAGATAATCCTGCACTACAAAAGGCATATGAAGCTATCAAACGTGCAGAAGCTAATTTTGATATCTTAGATAAAATTGCAGGCAAATGTGAAGTTTGTGAACAAGTACAATCCAGTCCATGAAATCGAAGTTTCTCCTGATATAAAAGAGTACTTAGATAAGTTCTATTGTATTGTTAGTATCAAGGAAGAGTATAGTCACGGATCAAAACTAATTGAATTAAACAGTTGGTGCTACAAATACTTGGGAACAAAGTTCCGTGATTGGTTTTTGATTTTAGGTGGTGTTCGGAATTCAAACTCCAAACTGTTAATTAAAAACCCAAAACGAGCTACACTTTTCTTTTTACAATATGGAGATGCAATAGATGCTACACTTAAACTTCCAAATAAACAATCCGTTCAGTGATCGGTTTAAAAATATAAAGTGTTGGTCGGGCGCAACACCTTTTAAGAACAAATTCTGGGAAATTCAATTAATGTCTACAACGGACTTGATTTGTTTCAAGTTTTCGTGTACAATTAGAACTGACCATGCCGGACTCAATTTAGAATTGGGTCTTTTTGGTTATAACATTGATTTTAATTTTTACGATAATAGACATTGGGACTATATCAACGGACGATGGGAAATTTACCATGACAAAGAAGATATACTATGAAAAAGTTGGAAGAAAGTACGTGCCCGTTTCAGAATATGATAGCGACTATTTGGACAGTTTTCCAAAGGGCAATCATTTGGTTATGGTTTATCCCGGAGGTAGCAGTCGTAGGTACAATATTGATCCTGCTCTTGCTCCTATGATTGCCGCAGGTCGTGTTGCCGAAGATGCTATCAGTAAACACATTATGGAAAAGAGCGCAATGCGTGTACCTGCACAAGAAAAACCCCTTACAGTAGAACAACGTCAGGCATGGGAGGCACTTGCTAAGGCCTTTGGTAAAGAACGATTTTCTCTGGAATACTGCTCATACAGAGAAGCCGCGGAGGAAGGTGTAAAGGCAATGCAGGTAGAAGCAGACAAATTACTCTCAAACCCTGTTGTTCGCAAAGCATATGAACGTTTTTTACTTGTATGTGAACTAACAAAAGATCACACAAAGGAACTTGCCTAAATGGAACACGTTAAAGTTGGCATGTTTAATTTGCCTGGACTCAAATTTGAAAAAGGGCAAATTCCTACAGAGCTACAAGAAGAAATGTCTGTATGGGCTAAAGAGAATCGTTGTGGCTATGCTATGAACGAGTGGTTGTGGAGTTTTAAAACAGAAGCACAGAGAGACTGGTTTATTCTTCGTTGGACCGATAGCATACCAAAACCTGAAAAGGATGAAAGTGCATAATTGGCAAAAAGACCTGTGGGCGGCCTGCTCAGGTATTGAACCAAAAGAATTAAAGATTACTATGAGTGGAAGAAATATAGGTAAGAGCCACTGGACCAATGTAGCTATAAAACGTCTTATGGACGATTTGCAAAGTCGCCCTATAGAGGAACTTGTATTGACAGAAAGGCTGTATTCCGGCGCACATTTCTATACCGTAGAACCTATAGGTGGCAATTGGTTAGACATGGAAACATGGTGTATTAAAACATTTGGTTCGTCTACTGATGTTTGGGATTTCAAAATGGACGGTGTTGGCAGATGGTATTGCAATGATCGTAAGTTTTGGTTTAGAGATATTAAAGACCGAGACTGGTTTATATTAAGGTGGTCGGTATAATGGAATATACTGTTATCACCAATGGTTGTGATTGCTATCCATGGCACGAAGTATTTGCATGGCTACCAACAAAAACTATTAGCGGTAAAGTAGTTTGGGGTAAACGACTATACAAACGTAAAGTTTGGATTGTATGGGGCAATGGGTTCCATATAGAGCCAGAAACACAATATGCAACTGCATTTGATTTATTAACTTATGAAGAAAAAACGTCTACTAACTGATCGCTCCGGAGACTTACTAGAAGAAATAATGGAGGCCAAGGTTAAAGAACTGGCCGACCAAGTAGACGCGGATATCCTAAGAGGAATGTTAGCAGAACTAGGATGGCATGAGATTATACTCAATCCAATGACTTGGGAAGAAGGATATTCTATAGACGAATGGGTCAAGGGTAACATTAAAGGAAGTATGTGGACACACGGACTTGTATGGATGTTTGAAGAAGATAAGGATGCTAACTGGTTTAAACTACGATGGCTATCATAGTTGATCTTAAATATAAAGGTCCTAACGAAGTAATGGATATCGTTAGAGAGTTAAGGGCTCAAGGATTGGTACAGGGCAAGGACTTTGACTTTGCCTATAATCCTCCCGAAGAAGATTGGATGAATGGCACACAGATAGCACGTTTTACAAGGTTTACTTTTTATGAGGAAAAATGGGGTACTTGGTTTACTCTTAAGTGGTCATAATGCAAATAGTTCCTATGATAGATATATTAGATCAATTACAAAAAGCTTCTATTTTTGTAAGAGAGAAGTATAATATCTCCAATGATACTGTTGTTACACCAGAATTTGAAAGAGAGTTTGGTGTAAAAATAATTTACGACAGTATGTTCATGGGCGGTAGCGTAGTATTCAAAAGCGAATCACATTATGACTTATTTTTGCTGAGGTGGTCGTGAATAATTTTTGTGTTTTTGGCGACAGCTATGCCTATCGAAACGATAGCAATCCAAATACTTGGATACCTATTGTTGCCAAAACATTTAATCACGATTCAAAAATTGTAGCAGTTCCTGGTTCTGGACAAGATTGGGCATTTGGACAGATCTATCATTACAGACATGTAATAAGTTCTAAAGATAAGGTAGTTGTTATACTATCCGAACCTGGCAGACGTTGGTTATTTAAAGACAGGCCCGATCATTCAAACATCTATGTTGCCAATTACAAAGATGTGCTAACTAATGAACAATCTCGCGTGTTAGAGTCTTACATAAAATATGTACAAGACGACAATTTAGATAACCTAGCTATGATTAATAGACTAGGATGGTTAGATAGTCTAGTTGCCAGATGCTGGTGGCACAAGCCTTTAATTATCCGAGCATTTGATATGCATATTGATGAACACGAATATCCAAACTTAACCTTTGCCCGAGGCGCATTGTCTACAATCAGTAAAGGAGAAGTTGTAGGAGATTATCAATCAGTTATACAGGGCAAGGACTTTAGATATAATCATCTTTGTTTATCGAACCATACTGTACTAGCTAGGAAAATTGTAGATTATTTTACATCCGGGTATCCGCCAGACTTGACTACAGAGTTTAAAACTAATATACTGACTAAAGACTTCTATAAAGATCATCAGTTTATATCCGATGAGCTTTACCCTGAAGCTGTAAATAGATGGATATCCAATGTACAATTACCGATATGATTATAGTTCAAACAGTAATATAAAAACTACTGTTGACGAAGCCGTAGCAGACTTCCTTAGACGCTACGAATCAACGGCCGAATTGAGTAGACACAAACGGTATGCTCGTCGTATACCCATTAGGTATAATGAATGGTTAAAGGATGGTGGTCCTATTCCTTTTGATCAGGCTGTGGAACGAGAACCTATGGTAGAAATCAATATGCCTCAGGAACGTTTTAGGGACCTAGTTGAAAAAGAACGTTGGTATGGCAAACTAGAACAGGAAGCCGAATACTATAAACATAGGTATCTCGAAGCGGTTGAGGACGATAAGATTCGACACCAGAATCCTACTGTACAAAAGGCATGGGAAAAATATAAAATGCTTCTAGAGATGGCGAGATAATTATTGTATGATTACCGTACAATGGATACCCGTTTTTACAGAACAACTAAGTTATGATCCTAACATAACTTATTTTGAACCCGAACCTGCTTTTCGATATCTCACCAGCCAGCGAGATCGTACAGATTTCCTACGTTGTCCTGGCCTTAGCAATTATCTAAAGAACACATTTATCATTCGAAGTCCCTACGACTTTAATCTTACAGTTACCAAAGAATGGGATGTGCAGTCAGATAGATTTGGACAGACATTTTTTAATGAGAATGTCAGTGTCAGGAATCCGCAGACACACAAGGATCCATTAATCATACAGACATTTCCTAAGTACTTGTTTATTACAGACTATAAGAAGCCTGTGTCGGTCAGTGTTATTCCTTGGATGTTTAAGGCCAACCCCTATGGCATTGTGCCTGGCAGCTTTGATATTACACAATGGATACGCCCTGTTAATTTGGCCATGGAAGTATATCAACCTGGTGTTATAGAATTCCGTCGTGGCGAACCCTTGTATGCTGTCCGATTTGAAACAGACGATACAGTTAAATTGGATCGTGGAGAGTTTACTGAAGATATCAAAACGGCCATGGCTAGCTGTTTGAATGTACAGAACTATGCGCCTGGTATGAATTTAAAAACACTATACGGTGTAGGTAAACATTATATTAATCTAATGAAACGAAAGATATTCAATGTCAGTTAAAGTAAATCAGGTTGAGCAAGGATTAATGGCTGCTGGGTTGAAGCCTAGACAAGGACAGAAATACATAATTGTCGATGATCATGTAAGACAACGGCACTTGGTGCATAAATTACGTTTGGGAGATGTAGAAGACCCTGATATCTATGCGGCTGCACCGATTTGGGATTGGCAACAAACTGAACACGGCAAATGGGTAATGGAAAACGGTTTTGATCCAACATATTCTATTACACCAGAATACCAAACATATGGATACCTTGTTGCAATTCACGCACACTTTACTCCAAAACAATGGACAGAATACCTATTTAGGTTTGACTTGCCTAATTAATCCTGCTATAATAGCTACAAGACCTACTTTAAGGAGACTTTGTGGCTATTTGGAAAATTACTAACCTACACAAAAAGAGTGCTGTCGAACGTCAATTCTGGACTAAGGACGGCATTACTGTTTACAAAGACGAAGGCTTTCGTTGGGGCACTTGGACTTGCGAAAGCGACGAGCGACCTGATATTGATTTGAATAACCCAGATGGTTACGAATTAATGTCTACCGAGTATGATTGGGAAATGGAAGAAATGAATGACGGCTCTTGGGTCGAATGGCAGTTTCCCAAGGACATGAGCGAAGAAGAACAGGAACGTATTCAAGCTCTCTGGGAAGAAGATTGGTATGAGGGCATGGAAGGTGACGGTTGGACCAATGATGAAACCGAACACTGGATCTATGGGCCTATCCAGTTGACTAACGAAGATACTGGTGAAGAGTTCACAGGAGAAGATTAATGGAACGACTGTATCGTATTACTCCTCTTGAAAAGAAAAACGTCGAATACTTTGTTGACGTATTTGAGCGTATGCCTGACGGTACTATTCGCGGATTTGACGTTACAGAAGTATGGCGTTGGGGCTACGGTTTCCGTCCCGAAGACGAACCTGTTTACCAATTTGAAGTAGGTGACAACGGTGTTCACTGCCGGCCTGAAGTGGGTTGGGGTTGTGAACTAGACGATCTTATTTCAGTCTACGTAAATTTCAGCGACGGGTTTACCGAAGAAGAAAAGACTGAGATTGAAGCCATACTTCGTGGTGAACAAGAAGATGAAGAAGGTCGTTGGGGCACAGCATGGCTCTATGACGGCGACCATAATTGGGAAATCGAAGACGACCATGTACGCATAGTTGGTCCCGTTAAAATCGATCTAGTTGATAGCGATGGCTACGGTGACGATGCTATTTTAGAAGAAAATGTGGAGCCAGAACAATGAAATGGTTTGATCGTTGGTTTTATCGGCAGGCCAAAAAGGCCTGGGACAATAAAGATGAATTTGAACCGGAAGGCTACATTAATCTTCCAAAGGAGAGACGTATGAACGGAATGGTTGGCGCACAGACCTTAAGCAAAGCTTCACCCGAAGGTGAGGATCGTATTTCATTTGAACTTACCAGTGCAGTTGGTGGGCGTATTCTTAATGTTCGTCGTTACGATGAGCGCAAAGACAGACACGATACTGCCACTTACGTTATTCCCAGCGGAGAAGATGTAGGCGCTAGGGTAGCTAAGATTTTGAACTTGGAACTGCTTAAATAAAATAAAAGGATCTATCATGGAAGTTTTGATTTGGGATACTATCATCGTGGGCTTGTGTATTTGGGTCGGATGGCACCTACGTGGCATCATGCTGATACGCAATATTCTACGCAATCCCGATGGCATGATCAAACTGATTAATGAAGTCAAGGCCATTGATCAACGCGATGATACTGCTACAGGTAAAGAAGGTGCTCGTCGTATCCGTGTTGAAAAGCACGGTGAAGAACTCTACCTGTTTGCCGAAGACAATGACGAATTTCTAGCACAGGGTCCTACACTAGAAGTGGCACTAGAACGAATTGAAAAGCGTTTCCCTGGTGACAGCTTTAGAGGCATCATTGCCAAGGAAGATGCAGAGAAATGGGGAATTGTTGCCAAATAAGTTTGCCAATAGTGTTGACCTAGTCTGCACGATTTAGTATACTGTGACTATGTTAGCTAATCACTAACACACTTATATGAGGAAAAACAATATGATTAAGCATTTCAATCCAGAGACCAAGACTTTCAAGTTGTTCAACGCACTTTACAACGGTGAAAGCGTTACGCCAGCACAAGCTGAAAAGCGTTTTGGTATCAAAAACATGTCAGCAGAAGTCAGCAGAATCCGTCAAAACGGTTATGCAGTCTATGCTAACACACGCAAGGCTGGCAACGGTGTTCAGGTTACTGAATACCAAATTGGCAAGCCAAGCCGCAAGTTGATTGCCGCTGGTTACAAGGCAATGAGCTTGGGTCTAGTTTAATATAAACCAGCTCTAAGAAGAACCCAGCAACGCTGGGTTTTTTCTTGATAAGTACGCAATGATTAAAGATAACTACTGCCGAGCAATTTACAAAGGACTGTTTATAGCCCTGGAACCTGATAATCAGGCTAGGCTTGCGGCCTGTTGTATCAACAAGACTGGACCATGGGTCGACCGCATAGACTTTCACAATGATGCTTATCTAAAACAACAAAGAGAAGAATTTGATCAGGGCATTGCTTCGCCTGGCTGTAACTTCTGTTGGGAAAAGGAACGCAGTGGTATACCCAGCCGTAGACAGCGGCAATGTCCGCCTTTGGATCACGGAGATCCTTATCGTGTTGAACTAACCGAATTAAACTATCATGTCAGTCCACTTTGCAATGCCAAGTGCATTACCTGCGACAGCAGTCAAAGTAGCGCCTGGGCCGCAGAAGATGAAAAATTTGGTGAAATCAAAGAAATACATCGCAGTTATAATCGTATACGCAAGAGCGATATAGATGTTTTCAATATTGATTTTAGTCGTTTGGAAATGGTTTATTTTAATGGGGGCGAACCATTCTTAAGCAGTGACATCAACAGAGTGCTGGGCGCCATAAAACAGCAACAGGGTTCACTGGCTGGAGTTACTCTGGGTATAACTACCAACTCCAGTATCATGCCTCGGCCTGAGGATGTAGTCCTATGGAATGAATGCCGTCAGGTCATCATATCCTGTAGTATAGAAGCAGTAGGGCCAGCGTTTGAATACATACGCTATCCTTTAAAATGGGCTGAGGTCTCCTACAACGTGGCCAATTTCCATAAACTGTTTAAAAACGTTAAGATTATTCTCACACCCAACATGGGTGTACACAACGCCTTGGAATATCCCAAGTTGGTAGAATGGTTTGAATCTTTACCTCCAGAAGCCCAGTGTGAACTCAAACCCGGCTTGACCTATGGCGTGCTAAACTTTGGAGCTATCAGTACCGTGACCAAGTACAAAATACTAGACCGTTTGCCCGTGGATCCACGCTATCAAGCACTACGTGACTTTATCACTGGCAGTATCAATGGCGTGACTGACCAAGCCTGGCTGGCTCATTTGACTCAGATTGATCAGCGTAGAAATTTAAACTGGCGTCAAAGTCTTCAGGGCTTGGCTGAAATTACAGATAAGTAGACTATGAATCAAATAACAGACACCGTAGTAGACATATATCGTTGGGCAGAAAGGGATTATCGTGAATGGCCTTTTAGGTTTTATATTGAAGTCCTTGCTTGGGCTATTAGCATTGGCAATAGTCTTGTTATGGCTCTTACCGTACCTAATCCCCCTCTTATTGTTCTCTATCCTATTTGGATTGTTGGCTGTGCTATGTACGGCTGGGCTAGTTGGACTAGGGGTAGCTTTGGTATGCTGGCCAATTATCTTCTACTGGTTACTATTGATAGCATAGGACTTACACGCATGATCATGGAGCGCCTATGACCTGCCACAGATTTGAACGTAGTCCAGGCTATCTAATTAGACAGCTATCACCACAGGATCTACACCCTATTTGGCGTGCAGTACGCTCAGTAGAAGCTGACTTTGCCAATTCACGCTCCAGTGCAGACTATCTAACAGGCAACATAGAACATCAGTATCAGCTGGAGTGCAGACCCTATGTAGAGCATCTACTGTCACCCATGGTCAATGAATATGTACAGTCCTTTGGCTATCAGCATAGGCTACAGCACACAGTAGAAGCACAGCGTCTGGCTCTAGCCGAACGTGACCTTTGGGTCAACTTTCAACAGCGTTACGAGTTCAACCCACCGCATCATCACAGTGGCATATTCAGCTTTGTTATTTGGCTACAGATACCCTATCTTGCCCATGTGGAACGCTCACAGGGCCCAGGGCGTCAGGGCTACGAACCCCAAAACGGAGAGTTTGTGTTCTTGTACACAGACAGCCTAGGGCAGATACGTCCTGAACGCCTGCCTGTGGATCAAACCTGGGAAGGTCGTGTGTGCCTATTTCCCAGCGAACTGGTACACTATGTAAACCCCTTTTACTCCAGCCAAGACTATCGCATAACCATTTCGGGAAACTTAAAATATCAATCGGTCAATCATGCAGATAAATGAAATTTACACCAGTCCAGATTTTAGACAATTTAGAATTGTTGAACTACGACTACATCAAGGCGACCCCTGGGTCCTTTACCAAAGCCTAGACAACCAGCGAGTATACTCATGCCGTACAGAAGCCTTTTTATCGCGTTTCTCCTTGTTGTCCAATCACAGCTAACAGGCTGTGCGGGCTATCATGTGGCCAGTGCAGCCTCGTGGGTCACCACGGGTCGTAGCATACCCGACTGGGCTCTTACCAAGACCACTGGGGCAGACTGTAGACTACAGCACCCTTTAGAGGCTAAATACGTCTGCGAACGGCCCGTGGTCTACAACCACTGGGGCATTGACTAAATACTGTAAGGAGACATAATTATGACTATGACTTGGGGAATCGTTGCACGTAGTCGCAGCACTGGCATACAGATTCGTAAACCCTTGGCCCAACCCTTTACAGATCCGGAGTTGGCTCAAGATGCTGCTGAAGCGTGGACCGTGGAACTCAATACTGAAGAGAAATTTGGCCTCACGGACTGGACTGCACGTTATGATGCCGCACAGGGCGGCCCAGGTGAAGACAACATCAATCCTGCCATGGCCACTCATCCAGCACACGCACAGCCCGCAGCCACGCCCGAGGCCAATATGCAGGCCTATCGTGGCGAAAGAATACAGCCCGGCAGCTATACCGGCATGAACGGCAGAATCTAAATGGAATACGTGATACAGGCTCGTAGTGCCAGTCTGGGCTACACTATTAGAGAGCTACAGTTGGAAAGCCCTGCCTGCACACGCAGAGATCTAGCCCAGCAGTTTGCTGAAAGTTTTGCTCGTAGACTACGCGAGCGACGCCACATGGATCGCGATGATTGGCTAGCAGAAGTCACAGAGATCGATCCCCTATATCATGCACGAACAGGCTAAATGTCGGAACAGATCCTTAGATTTGGCTCACAGAAGCCCCTAGAACCCTCAGAGCGCCCACGTTGGCGCATAACCGCCGCACACATCTTGGTCAGTAGTCCGGAGAAGGCACAGCAGATCATAGACTGGCTAGCGGAAACAATCCCAGAAAATCAACACGCTGCCTTTGAAAATCTAGCTGCCATGTACAGCGAATGTGGTTCAAGCCTAAGCCACGGCGTTATAGGCACAGTAGAACCTGGACAGACAGACCGTAGTTTTGAACGGGCACTCTGCACACTACGCCCCGGAGAATGGTATAGACAGCCCGTAGAAACTGCTTGGGGATGGCACGTGGTAGCACGTATCGAATAGCCGCGAAGCGGAGCGCCAGCAAAAAAATAGCGGTAAAAGCCTTAAATATACTAAGGAGGCTGCTATGACACAGAAAGAACGCACTGACTGGATCCTGAATCTCTTGGGACAGATAAACCCCTACAAGCGACAGGAAGCCAATAGAAAGATGGAATTCTACATATACAATATGGGCTATGTTACCAGCTTTCTAGCCAGTAAGATGCAGGAAGATCCTTTCATAGCACGTGAGTTCTTTAACCACGTACAGAGTCAAAGCAAGGAGCGACTACGATGATTGAACGAACACACGAAGTTGCTCGTGTATATCCGGGCTTTACGGAACGACACATCTATAGACAACAGACGAATCCTCAAACACTAAAGACAGAGTATGAACACTTGGTTGTACGCATATATGATCATGAGGCACAACTAAAAGAATACAATCAAGCCAGCACAGTGGATAAGACAGCATGAGACCCCGCTGTGACTAACTGCTATACACAGGTAAGATAATCACTGTACTTGCACAATAACCAAGTTAACGCAGGGCAGGGTTCTGAATCTATACGCCAAACCCAATAGTGATTGTCCACAAGGATATAACGTCCTATATGCATGTCTATATGGTTTGCACAACAATACCAATAGATTTCATCCATAACGGGATCATCAGATTCACAGGTAACAACTATACGCATACAGTTATTTACTGCCCGGGCTACCGTTAGGAGCGACTAGAAACAACTATATCTATAGCTTACAGTACATAGTATACAGAGACCCCGCTGTGCAGGTCTAGCGTTTTGAGCACATTCACATGTATATGTAGGAGACCCCGCTGTGGGCATCTTGGGGCCTGCGCTATGTCTAGTGTATATATAGAGTTCGAACACACAGGGTGGACTATGAAGGGGGAAATGGTAGGAGGATTGTGGAGGACGATGCGGGAATAGTGCGGGAAATGGGAGTAACCATTTTAACTATGCCCATTTTGACCTCGACTAGCCTATTCTGCCTACACCGTGGCCAGCACCGTGCGGCCAAGGTTCTGAGCCACAATCCAGAAAGTGTTGCACTTTGTCACACTTTTCCACACTTTTCAGCACTTTTCTAATTCTTGGCCTTGCGTATAGACACCACTATGCATGGTGCCATGATCTAGTTTGCACTTTGTCACACCTTATATGATCTATACCCAAGTAAATTCACTCAGACTCTGTATATACAGTAGAAGCACGGTCATTAATCCTGGCATTATAATAACAAGAGGACGTCGAACCGTTAAATATGTATATGGACATAAGCAATAATAACATGATAACTCTAGCACATGTTAGAGTTAAGAACAGTGAAATTAATATATTCATCAGTTACTGCGTTGCCAGTCAGAATGTTCATATATTCAAATATAATAGTCGTGGCTGCGACTATGGAGTATTTGATAATCAGGCGGATGCTTGTGCATTCATAGAAGCACCATTACCAATCCAATAATGCCCGGGGTTTCTTGGGCACGGCATAATAAAAAATACCCAATCAAATTTGTCCAATACTTGTCCTGGACAACGAAACCTTCGCGCACTCTCCACGTCCATCCCCAGTATGCCTGTTCGAACGCATCAACTCCGCTTTGGGGTTTTCTTATTATGCCACTATTATACTATCTTTTGGTAACTGAGTCAATCGGAGGGTCTTTGGGCTGTTGCGTTTATACAACAGGCGAGTGCGGGGCAAAGACCCTTTGGTTGACTGGGTCTTTGATCTGTGCTATAATTATGGCATAAGTTAAGAGACAGGAGCGATGAATGACTAGACGTACACCCCGCAAGGATTGCAATTATATCATCTACGAAATGGTAGATGAGCTGGGCAATAACTATGTGGGCCTGACCCGTAAGAGCCAGCCAAATACCAATAAGGTTGTGGCTGAGCGTTGGCGTAAGCATCGGAGCCGTGCTCGTAACGAGAACAGACTGTGGGCGCTCTATGTCTACTTGAAGTCGGGTGGTTTGGACTTGGCGTGGACTCACCGTGTTATCACTGTGATTCGTGGCCGCGCTGAAGCTTATGCTTGGGAGCGCGAGTATGTCAAGGCCCATCGTCCCAGTCTAAACGATCAATACCTGTAAAGACCTTTCGGTTGACACGGGTATTGGTTTGTGCTATAATTAAGGCTAGATAAACGAACAAGGAGCGAAACATGTTCAAACTCTTAAGCACCGCAAACCCTAAAATCCAAAAGGGCACTAGCAAGGGCTATCTGTCATTCATTCTGCACCTTGCTCCTGCTGATGTTTCGGGCTATGAGACCTGCCCCAAGCGCACCGCAGGCTGTACTGCCGCTTGCCTTAATACTGCCGGTCGTGGTGGCATGTTCCGTAAGGGTGAGACTACCAATGTGATCCAGCAGGCTCGTATCCGCAAGACTCGTTACTTCTACGAGAATCGCGAGGGCTTTATGGAGGACTTGGTTGGAGACATCATGCGAGCCGTGAACTTTGCACGCCGCAAGGGATTGAAGCCCGTGTTCCGCTTGAATGGTACTAGTGACTTGGCCTGGGAGAAGTATCCTACTCGCTATGGTGCTAAGAACATCTTTGACCAGTTCCCCACACTACAGTTCTACGACTACACCAAAGTCCTGGGGCGTAAGGTACAGGGCTTGGATAACTACCACTTGACGTTTTCAGCCGCAGACGGCAACCAAAAGGATGTTGAGCGGGCTATTCAGCAGGACATGAACGTGGCCGTGGTGTTTGACAAGCTCCCCACGGAGTATCTGGGTCGTGAGGTTGTTAATGCAGACGAAGACGACCTGCGCTTCCTGGATCCCAAAGGTGTGGTGCTGGGACTCAAGGCCAAGGGTCGTGCTAAGAAGGACACTTCGGGCTTCGTACGCCGTGTGGTTGACATCCGGCCCGTTTGAGTGTATAATACATTCATAGACACACAAGGAGCGCGAATGAAACAGGACTACACTCTCTATATCTATAAGCGGGACAAGCGATGCCGTGCGGGCGAACGCCTGTTCAGCACTACCGTTTGGCCTTCTATGGATGACGCTGGCATGCGCCGTACAGTGGTAGAGCTCTACCCGCTCTACAAGGCCACAGACGGGTTCCGCATGGAGTTCGTACCCACTATGAAGACTGTAACCAATTTGATGACGGGCAAGGAGATCCAGATCCCACACGACACTCCACGTGCCTGCGACCCATCAAGCGAACTCTACTGGAGCATGTGATGCTAGATCTAGTCAAGGGCATAGGAGCTCTGTTCCTAATCGTCTTTATCTACTTTTGGGTATGGGTCGTTAGCCTCTTTGCCTAAAGACCCTTCGGTTGACAAGGACTTTGAATTCTGCTATACTATAGGCTAAGTTAAACAAACAGGAGCGAACTATGGATGTGAAACAAGTCAACTCTGCCATCATGTTTGGCACTTGGACGGATACTGAGCTGTCCAGCATGATCGACGCCATCAAGTGGGCTAGGGCCAATCTGCAGAAGCGGGTCAAGCAGAGTCTGGCCCTGGGCGATCGCGTAGAGTTCCACAGTACCAAACGCGGTGTGACCATTCAGGGTACAGTGACCAAGATCGCTGTCAAGTATGTCACAGTCAACTCCGGGCAGGGTCTGTGGCGGGTGCCGGCCAACATGCTCAAGGCTGTGGCATAAAAACAACGGAGGGAAAGACCCTCCGTTTGACTTGGCTATTCGTTTCTGCTATAATACATGTATTGTAAAACAAAGGAGCGAAACAATGTTGCACAATACACTAGCAAAAGCCAAAATTATTTTTAATAAAAAGCTAGAAATGTACAAATTAGTTTGTGCATTTAATGTAACAGAAACAAACAAAAAGGGACAATTAAAATTCCCTGTGCAAGCAAAATGCAATTATGTAAGTGGAGATTTTGATTTGCAGGAACTTGCAAAACAATTAGACACAGCAAAAATGCATCTGCGCACAAACAATATACAAATTGTAGAATAAAGGAGCAAAAACTATGCAAACATTCACAACACTACACACAAACGGCTCGGGCTATTGGAGCAAAATTGCAACGGCTGTAGACATTACAGCGTTGGACTTGCAGTATATTAGCGAGGACAAGGACTTTGGAGAGCTGTGCGTACACTTTGCTGTAGACGACTTCCCCTCCAATTGCTGGGACGTTAATACAATGGGTCTGATTTACACAGACAAACTGTTTAAGCAGGAGCTCCGCGCTTACTTGGTCACGCTGGGCTTTACACAAGCAGAAGCAGACGACGTGGAGTACAGCGAGCAGGGCATGCAGGGAGACAGCTACGTTAGCTGTGACGTAGGTGCTGTGTTTATTGCAGGGCTTGAGCGTTTAGACCCTGCGCACGTGGCAGCAGTTTACAAGGAGTGCGAGGGTGTTTAATGCTAAACAAAACAAACTCCTGCTAGATGCAGTAGAAGCTCTGGAACGTGCAGACACATTGGTACAGCAAGCCCTGGGGGCTTGTGACGTGTGCGAGGAAACACATAACAGGATCCAGGGCATTGTAGAGGACCTGCTGTGCGACATACAGGAAAACAATCCAGAGGAAGTTGAATGACCCGTACAGAGATAGACAATATACTACAGTGGGCAGGCACCGCCTGTCTGCTCACTATGTATGTATTAATGTCTTTCTTCCCACACCTCCACCCCTGGAACATTGTGGCAGGAGTACTAGGCGGGCTCTGCTATTTGGCATGGACTGTACGTGTTGCAAATAAGCCACAGATGATTGTCAACGCTGTAGCAATAACCATAGGGGCCGCAGGGTTATACAGGGTGTGGGGTTGACATTTCGAACAGCTGGTGCTATACTATAGGCTAAGTTAAACAAAAGGAGCGAAACAAATGTCTAACTACCCAAACATGTCCTACTGCATGTGCAACAATACCCTCCTAGCTCTGCGCCAGGTACTGGATGCCATGCAAGAGGAAGGCCCTATGTTCCTGCGAGAGTTGAACAGGGACGAGAAGCGTTCCTTTGAAGCTCTGTTCAGTGTTTGCGAGGACTTCCTAACCCTCAGCGAAGAACTGCAAGAGGAGTTGGAGCGCGAGGAGCGTGACGGACAGCCCGACGAAGCCCAGGAATGGGAATCCTTTGACCCTGATTGCTAAGGAGCAGATATGATCACAGCAGACACACTCGAAGTTCTAACTACCTACAGCCCGCAGTTCCTAACTCGAGCCGCACAGAATGCAGGCTACAAGGGCCCTGTGTTCACATCCTGTAAGTTCCTGGGCATTACTAACGGCGGGCAGTTCTGCTACATGGCTGTCTTCCACGTTGAAGGCGGAACAGATAGTACTAAAGTATTCCTTACATATAACCATGCTGAGGATAGGGTTATTGCAGACTACCACTTGACAGAGCTGGCTTGAGACGCTATAATATAGACATTGTTTAACACAAAGGAGCGAAAGAAATGGGTACACGAAGCACTATTGCATTGGAGTTCGCAGACGGTACAGTTGAGCAGGTCTACTGCCACTGGGACGGCTATTTGTCACACAACGGACAGATTTTGCTGAACTATTACAGCAACCCTTTCATCTTGCGTGACTTGATCGACATGGGCGACATTAGTTCGCTGGGCAAGATCATCGGCACTAAGCATCCGTTCAGCCCGCACACTGACGGCGACCGAGCTGCCTACGACGAGGCACAAGAGGCAGGCATGACTACGTTCTACGGACGCGACCGTGGCGAAACCAATGTCAATGCCCGTAAGTTTAAAAGCTACGAGGAATATGTCAAAAATCACCAGTACGAGGAATACGACTATATCCTGCGCAATATTGACGGCAAGGCTACTTGGTTTGTTTCGGATCACGACGGTGCCTATGTTGAGTTGGCGCAAGCCATTATGGACGAACAAGACAACGAGGCAACAGCATGAGCATGAGTGCGCGAGAACTGTTGTTGGATGCAGTACTCCAACAGATTGTAACGGACGTGGAGGCAGGCGACTTGACTGCCATTCACGAACTGCTGTTCAATGTGTCTACTAAAGATCTAGAAGGGTTTCTTTCGGAGGTTAATGATGAGCAAAATGGCTGAACTGGCATACGATATCGAGCAACTGTATATAGAAGGGCTACACCCTACCAAGATCGCCCAAGCACTGGACTGCCCACTGACTGTAGTATATGACTGGCTCGAAGCCCAGAGCGTAGATGCAGACGAGGACGAACTAGATCCCTTTGCAACGATCAACAGCTGACCGTTGCTTTTATACAACACCCTGTATAACCTTTTGGTTGACAGGGTTTCTTTTTGGTGCTATACTATAGGCTAAGTTAAACAAAAGGAGCTAGCAATGATTGAAATCGCAGGACTTACACCCAAGCAAGTCGCACTCTGTGACATCATGTGGACCATTAGCTCTAAAGAGGGTGTGGACAGCTTCATCCGAACCCTGCCCAAACAAGACGCTCGCGACTGCAAAACCCTGATCGAAATGATGCAGTTGGCCTTCCTGGACGAAGTAACTGATACCCATGAAGCCCAAATGGTTATTCAGCGTTTGGTTGACAAGCGTTGAATTTGGTGCTATACTATAGGCTAAGTTAAACAAACAAGGAGCGATAGATGAAAGAACTGAAAGAATTTGTAGAGCGCGAGAACAAGTGGTCCGCAATCTTTGGTAGCCCTGCACTGAGCCTGCAGAGTGCGGCAGACCGCAAACGGATCGCTAGCAAGATTGATTCCTGCCTCAGCCCAGAGAACCTTACCTGCGATGGCGAGATTAGCCACGCAGAAGCCAACCGCAAGTTCCGCTTCCTCACTAAGGCTGCTGAGCAGTTGATGAAGTTGGATCCTAGCGTTGAAATCCACGAATACTATTAAGGAGCGGATATGAAGACAGCATGGGTAACCACTATCGTCCGGCAAGAGATTGAAGTGCCGGATGACTGGGAACGAGAGCATATCTATGACTTCCTGGGCGAGTATCAATCGTTCCGAACAGCCTTCCAGGGTGTAAGCAATGAGGACCAGACTGCCCGCATTGTAGACATTATGGTTTTGGAAGAAGAAGTAACTGAACTTGGAGAGGAGAGCTTCGATGCCTAATTGGTGCAACAATTCAATCACGCTGGAGCACAAAGATTCAGCAATGGTGCAACGAGCCTACGATGCTCTTCGCGAAGGCCGTTTCCTGCAAGAGTTTATTCCTTGCCCACAGGCTCTGCGCGATACCGTAGCAGGCTTCAAAGGTGAATCCGAGCGTGAAGCTCACGAAGCACAGCAACGAGACAACATCGAGAAGCATGGCTACAAGGACTGGTATGATTGGCAAGTGGCCAATTGGGGCACCAAGTGGGATGTAGGTGGCGACGATGGCCTGATGCAGATGCTGTCGCCCAACACCCTGCAGGCATCATTTGAGAGTGCGTGGGCACCTCCTGTTAATGCTTACGAGCGGCTCTGTGCTATGGGTTTCACTATCAAGGCCTACTACGATGAGCCTGGTATGTGTTTTTGTGGTGTCGTTACTGGAGATGAAGACTTCTTTGATGACGAATACCACGAATACAGCGGAGAGAGTTCAGAGACTGTCCGCGAAGCCATCGGCGAAGAGCTCGATGACTATTTTGGTATCTCTGAGACTATGGCTCAATATGAGGAAGAAAATGAAGAATAACAGGACGCTCAATCAAGAGCACGAACGCCGTACGGCAGATCGGGTGCGGCCCAAACAGCCCGACTATGACTTCGAACCCTTGCAAGCAGTAATTAATCAATGGGTAAGGGAAAGGGTAAATACTCAAACATGAGTAGACTTCAACTATACGGCAGACCTTTCGTTGTATTCGATCCAACCAATAAGGATCATCGCAGATGGTTTGCTGAATTCAATAAGAACCTTTCCTGGAAGAACTGCCCTGTGCGATTTGTAGTTAATGAAGATCATGGAGACCTTGTTACTCAAATTCAACGCAGTCTAATCCAATTCTATGTGGATAAAGAGTTCGGCACTGAGCAAGATCCACATACCCGAACCAAACCGGGTGTTGTAAAAAAACAACAGAAAAAGGTTAGCCAAAACAGGCAGAAACCGGTTGACAACTAACCAATTCGAATATACAATTAGAACATGCTGAAGAAATAGGTTCCGATGCATAAACACACACAAAACTGAAAGGCAAATATTATGGCTACTGACAAGACTTTTACCGTTGCAGGCGTTTCTAAACACAAGGGCGAGTACAAGGTTCGCTTTGCGAATGATATCATGCGTATCAAGAACCTGGACAAGGCTGGCCACGAAGACATTCGTCTCTGTGAGCTGGACAAGGCTATGACCAAGTACGAAGCTATTAAGGCAATTAGTACTATGACCGAGTTCGCTGATGCCGCGGCACAGAGCTGCATCACTGAATATCTTGAGGACAACGCTCCTAAGACTACCAAGGCTAAGGCACCTGCGAAGGCCCCCAAAGCCACTGCTCCTAAGGCAAAGACTGCCGCAAAGGCCAAGGCCGATGTTGCAGACCTGGAGGATGCTCCTTTCTGATTATCACAGGGGGTGCAACGCCCCCTTTTTCCACTCTAACACATCTATATCATGACCTGGGAACTCTACGAGGTTTGGGCTGTCGATCCTGACGGCCATGAGGATTTGATTGACACCACAAAAGATCTAAAGGCAGCGCGAAGTATGGCTAGGGCTAACCTAGACGATGACGTCGTCGAGTGCGTGATCTATCGTGAAAACGAAGACGGAGATTTAGAGGAAGTCGAACGTGTTAGATAAGTAAAGAATCGGGCCGTTAGCTCATGCTTGGTTAGAGCAGTGGACTCATAATCCATTGGTGCTAGGTTCGACTCCTAGACGGCCCACCAATTCTGCCCTTAGTTCAGCTGGATAGAACAACGGCCTTCTAAGCCGT
>JACCDJ010415014.1_pt1 | contig 21144 bp, 24 predicted proteins | sample 7444481 | NCBI WGS metagenome assembly JACCDJ01 (sample SAMN15323435, study PRJNA562643) | freshwater metagenome | isolation source: river surface water | place: USA:Blue River Watershed | collected 2017-08-15 | reverse complement strand
GTCTGCAAGGATCCACCGAGTCGTCATCCTGAACGAAAGGTTCAGGTGGGCGAGGTCAGTAGGGTGTTGGGTTCATCTGCGCGAGATGATCACGCTCACCAAACAATTTCCAAGCCCGGGGCTCCATAGAGCATTGGTTCAAGAAATATAAAACCCGGCAGTCTTGCAGACCCCTGCATTGTAGGAGTCTAGAGCAAGTGGCCGTCGTGACCCAGAGCATCGCCTTATCCCACTCGATCGCACGAGAGCGCCGCCGCCTGGACCGGCACGATTCCATTGTCTTGGGTGACAACAAAGGCCACTCGCTGGGTAGGCGTCGTTGCCACACCCAGGGTGAACTGCTGCGCTTGGTTGGAAGGCCATGCAGGCAACGGGGCGTAATGCACCACCACATGATCGTTGCGCAATTGGTGACCCGCATTCTCTCCCGCACGCACCTGAGTCTGCTGCCCATCCTGCAAAACGACCCAATAGCCCGCCCAACGCGGAGGCACGGCATTGGCACTGGGGCTCACTTGCCCAGACACCTGCACGCTTACCACATCGCCTTGTCTTTGTACCAGCACAGTAGGAGCCCCGGGCGCTTTCAAAACTGGCAAGTCGTTAGGTAGCCGCCGTGACCATGCTTGTTCGTTTACCCCATTCACTATGACTTGGGGGGTGTACACATAGTCGCCCCTCAATACGTTTTTCACTGCCACCTGGCGCTGAGTGGTTTGTGCTGTGGCGAATGGATCTTTCCAGCCCAAGTTGTTCCAGTAATTGACATGAAAGGCCATGGCCAGTACATCAGGACGGGCTTGTAGAGAAGACAGCCATCGGTCAGCAGGAGGGCATGAACTGCAGCCTTGCGAGGTGTACAACTCCACCACTGTCAAGGGTCGCTGAGCCGAAGAACTGCTGCAGCCTTGCGCCCAGGTCAGCCCCGTAACACTACAACACAAGCCGATCCATATCGCCGCATTAAAATTGAGCATGTTTTGCTTTCAAAATAGCGTTGTTGTGCGCAACCAAGCGTCTGGCAAAAATTCCACCACCCGGGCTTCGAGCCATTTGTCAACACCGGTCAAGATCGCCACGCCGGTGAAAAAAATCAGCGCTGCAAAAGCTTTTTTGAGTTGGTCGATGCGCCTCAACACCCAGCCCCGAGCCGACTGAAACCCTTGCCGCGACGCATACGCCACCCCCACCAAAGGCGTGGCTGCACCCAAACCAAACAAACCCAATACCAGACCGCCTCGTGCCACACCGCCCTCGCTGGCGACCAGCGTCAGCGCAGACGCCAACAACGGTCCTGAACAAGGGCTCCAAACCAGGCCCAGCACACCCCCAAGCAGCAAAGCACTCCACCACGTGCCACCATCCAGGCGGCTAGAGGCGTTGTGGGCACCGCTGGCCAAAGGTTGCAAGAAATTGGCCAATCGTTCATTCCAGCCAGGCACCCACATGACCACACCCATGGTAATCAGCAGTACCGCCCCAGCCATGCGCACATGCTCGCTGTCCAAACCCAGCGACGGGCCGACCAAGCCCAGCAACATGCCCACCAAGGCAAACGACAAGGCCATGCCTAGCCCCATCCACAATGGCGCCCATCGATTGCCCTGAACTGCCCCGCCAAGCACCAGCGGTAACACCGGAAAGACGCAAGGGGACAAAGTGGTCAAGCTGCCAGCCAGCCAACTTAAACCCAACGTAGGCATTGACAAATCCATACTGATCTTTCGCGGCAATGAGCTGAAAATCAATCTCAACGCGGCGTCTTAAGCGCCGTGCGTAATGATTCAGCTTCGGTCACGCCGCCAGAACGATGCACTTGCGTCTTACCCTGAAACACTATCAAGGTCGCTTGTGAACGAACGTTCATTTCCCGCTTGAGATCGCGTTCAGTATCGTAATTAACCTGGAGCAAAGTCCCAGGCACCGAGGCGTCGCCTTTGAGTTTTTCAAAGACCTTGTCTTGTGCGCGGCAGGTTGGGCACCATGCTGCATGAAAGTGCAAACTCACACGCTCCCCCGCTTGCTGTTTGGCTGCAAAAACTTCTGAGGAGTAGGGTGCGATTTCCAGCGCAAATGCGGGTGCCAGCCATCCGCTCAAAGATAAGGAGACTAGGGTTAGGGTCAGTGATTTGTTCATAGTGAATTCCTGGGTTGAATGGGCCAGACAACAGGATGGTTGTTCTTATAAACACCACTTGCTTCCATCAATAAATTCGCCAGCAAACCCTTCAAAGTTACGACGGCCATGAAAAAATAATTCGCCTATGCAGTGGGGTCATTGGTTAGAAATTTTGAATCTTGTAAATTCATCTTTGAGATTCATTCAACTTTGGCCCATCAGAGCATCAAGTTCACGATCCCAGACAAAACCGGGAAAGAGTGCGTCCAGCTGGGCCGCGCTGTGGCCAAAAGTGCTGCGCAACACCTGTGCAAATACAGCGCGAAAATCGTGGTGCACCGGCAAATCACGGCCCTCGTGCAAGCGCTCTTGGGCCAGCCCATCCCAACGCCCATGCCAGCGCCCGCCCTGCACCCGATTACCCAGCAGCCACAGCGCATTGCCATGCCCATGGTCCGTGCCGCGCGTGCCGTTTTCGGCAGCGGTGCGACCAAATTCACTGACCAGCGCCACCACATCGTGACTGCCAGCGAAGGCTTGGCGCAACACCAGCACAGCATTGGCCAGTTGCGCCAATTGGTTGGCCAAGTGACCCGCGCTGGCGCCTTGGTTGGCGTGCGTGTCCCAGCCGCCTGCCGACAAAAATCCCAAGCGCAAACGGGGGTTGTTGCGCATCAGTGTGGCCAAGTGCTGCGCATCGCGCACCAAACCTTTCACATGCCCGGCACCATTGCTGGCGGCCTGCATCACGGCGTCCATCTCAGGCGGACTCTGGCTGAGCATGTCGGCGGTTTGACCACGGCTTTGTACCCCCGCGCGAAAACTCTGCGACAGCGGATCGTCGCCGTCGTACAGCCGCAAAACGGCATCGCGCGTGCGCCCTGAGGTCAACACCCCTTTGCGCGTGGCCGCATCGCCGCTGGGCACCCGTTGCACGGCCTGCGGCCCCACCAAAATGCGCGGGTTGGCTTCGCCCACGCCAATGGCCTGACTTTGGGTTTGGGCGCTGAGGCTGTTGAGCCAGCCCGTGCTGGCGCTGCTGCTGCCGGGCAAGCCGGTTTCCCAATGGTGTTGCGCGTCAAAGTGTGACCGTGTGCGGTCAGGCGAACCAGCGCAAGCAATGGCCGTCAACACCCCCTGCTGCCACAGTGGCCACAGCGGCGAGAGCGCCGGATGCAGGCCAAAGGTGGCGTCCAAGGCCAGGGTGGTTTGGCCGGTGCCGTCGGGCTTGGGCAACGCAATGTGGGGGCGCATCGCGTGGTAGTGCGGATCGGCATATGGCACCAAGGCCGAAAGGCCGTCACAGGCGCCACGCAAAAACACCACGATCAACCGACCAGGGGGGTCAGCGCGGCCCTGCGCTTGGCTCCAAGGGGCAGCCCAAACACTGGCGGCACTGGCCAGCACGGCGCGCAACTGTTGGCGTCGGTTCATCAAGGCAGATCGCGATTCAATGGGCATGACAGGGCCTGTTTCAATCGGGTTCAAACATCGCTCGCAGGGCCATCACTTTGTCTGAAACTGTGGACTGGCGAGCATCAAACCGCTTTGCAGATGCGCCGCTTCGCGCTCAATCACCGCCAGGCTGTGTTGAGACAAAAATGGGCGCAAAAAAGCGGTGTTTTTTTGTCGCCCCATCTGCATGGCAAAGTCAGCCCGGCGCGTCAGCGCCTCGGGCACGCGCCATGTGGCGGCGCTGAAACTGTAGCCATCGGGCGTTTGCCAGCCGTGTACGGCTTGGCCGGCTTGGTGCAAAAAACGCGCTGCGGCTTGCAAAGCCGATGCCTCGCGCCCACTGTCGGTGGCGGCCAAAACCGAACAAGCGTAATCCATCGGTGTTTTGAACAAGCGGTTTTCCGGATCCCAAAAATCAGGGGTTTGCAGCAGGGCGAGCAGCACCTGGCGCATGTCGCCATCGGTTTCCATGAAAACCCGAGCCAAGGTCTGCACCAAAGCGGCGCGGGGTTCATCGGCCACCAAAAAATGGGCCAATCGCAAGCACACGCGCTGGGCCGTGCTGGGGTGGCGCACCAAGGCGCGAACGGCCGCAATGCCCTCGCCCTCGCCACTGGAAGCAGCCCCAACCGAGCCCCGGGCGCCATAGGTTTGTCCGAGCAAATTTTTCACGCCTGTGTCATGGTTGCGGGCAGCAAACCGAAAACCCGTCGCGGCCTGTGGATCGATGGTCCAACCGGTGAGGATGCGCGCCAAGGCCTGCACATCGCTTTGTGCGTAACCACCGCCCACGCCCAAGGTGTGCAGCTCCAGCAACTCGCGCGCATAGTTTTCGTTGAGACCACGCACTGCGCCGTTGGCCCGACGCGAGCCGTCGGCCACGCTGCTGTGTTGATCGAGGTAATGCAACATGGCCGGGTGGCGCGCACTGGCCAGCACCAAATCTTCAAACCGCCCCAGCGCATGGGCGCGGGCCACGTGAATCAGGTAATGCCCTACAAATGGCCGCACCGAACCTTTGCCCGCATAGACATTGAAATGGTTGAACCAAAACTCGGTCATGCGCGCCAACAAGGGGTTTTCCAGTGTCGGATCGCTGCAAGCCATCAAACGCCAACTGGCCGCAGCCTGCGCCATGTGGGCACCAAAGCGCAGGGGTTCGGCTCGCAACCATTCAGCACGGTCCGGCGCGTTCTTCGCGTTTGGCAAGGCTGGCGCTGCATTCGCTTGGCTCTGTTCGCGCGCTTGGCGTTCAGCGCGAACGCCTTCGAAAATGCGCGGCAGTGGGTCGTTGATCGGCAATAAATCGGGCGGCAAGCGTGGCGCCTGTTGGCTGGCCGCATGTGCGGCAGCCACCTGCGCCAGTGCCCAAGCGCGCACATCTGAACCCGATAGATGGGCCAGCATTGGCGCCGTCGGGCCATACCCCAACCGAGACAAGGCGCGCCAAACATCGTGCGCTGCGCGGCCCGAGGCCGCGTCCGTGGCCCCTTCGGCAAAACGTGGGCTTGAAGAACCCACTTGCGCCAAGGCCGCAACCGACCCCAACGATAAGCCAGCCGCCCAAGCCAAGGCCATGCGGTGGGTTTGGCGGCGGTTGAAACAAATTGGGATTTTTATATTCATAAATATAAAAATATATAAAATAAAGAGCTAACTATACGTGAAAAGACGTTTTGCTATGCATCCCTTTTTCTGGACAAATTTCATAATATTGTTGAAGTTTGAGTGTGAACTCAATGGGTTTCAGCTGGATATGCAAAACCTCAGCAGGTATTTTTCTACTTAGCGCCTCGTGCGGGCACAAGTGGTTGTAGAGGCCAATCATCAAGGGATTTATAGCTCCGACAGGAGAAAACCACCCCAATATCTGACCGAAGCAAGAAAGGCATGGTGACTCGGTCCGGACAACTTTGGCGAGTGATCAAGAAATGCGCCACGGTGCGGTAGCCAAACGAAAGGTTCTCTTCAATCTTGGCCTTGATAAGGCGAAAAACTGCTCCTAAAGCTTATATTGCTTTGACCTTTGGTAGCCTGGCAATAAACCGAGAGCCTGGAAACGCCAACCCACGCGCACAGTTGGACCTTAACGCCGCCTTCTTTCAATCCTTGCTGATGGCCCAGGATCATTCCTAGTAGTCGTTGCAAGCAGTGAAACCAGCTTTTTTCTGGGGTGTAGCTCCAACATCGCTTCGCTGTAGGGCCAACCACAAATCAGCTGGTTGACGTTCTCCATAACCTTCTTGGATTCGTCGATCCATTTCTCGATATCTGGGGCAGCACATCAAAGAATCGACTGGCCTCGGTGACCTTGTATTTACCTTGAATCATCTCCAAGACGAGGGCAGCATTGGCTTTGACTCTCCAGTGATTAGTGCTGTCTTTCATCAGTGTGCTCATGTGTGTTTCGTTCAAAGAAAAACAACTGGTCACTATTTACTGGATCAATACAACCCATCATACAAGCATGACCACAAATTAGAGCAAGTGGCCGTCGTGACCCAAGGCATTGTCGAGTCGATGCAGGAGGTTTTGCAGGTTGTGGTTGGAGGTGCTGGGTTCTGAAGGTGCCGCAGAAAAATCACTCAACTCGAATGCCAAATTCAAGGCGGCAAGGACCGCGATGCGGTCGCGGGCCTTGATTTTGCCGGCATCGCGAATCTTGCACATGGCTTCATCGACCTTTCGAACCGCCGTGTGAAATCGTTCTTCTGCGCCAGGTGGGCAGCCCAAGATGTAGCTCTGCCCCATGATTTGAACTTCGACTTGATTCATGCCGTGTCCTTGACTTCAACAGGCAAACGATCCAACAAACCGTCGATGCGACTGCGGGCAGCTTGCAAGCGAGATTTGAGGGAGTCGCGTTCTTGAGTCAAGTTGTCGACTTGGGAGATCAGCAAGTCGTTGGTGCGTTTGAGTTCTTCGTATCGAACGATCAAACGTTCCACACGTTCGAGGACTGGATCTAAGGGCGATGTTTCAGACATGAGGGGCATTTTAGAGGGCGATAACTCGCTTGTGGCTAGAATGAGATGGTTGGTGCTCGCGGTGTGGTTCGCATGCCGCAGTTCAACGGGAAGCAGAAGTTTTCACTCAGCCAATTACATCTTTTTTGTACGTGGCCTGAGTTGTGAGCCAGCCTGCGCTGCCCCCGCAACGGTCAAGCGAACGAAGTGCTGCAAGCACTTTCGCCCTGTCCCACACAGCCACTGAGTGCCTTGAACAAGCATTTGGGAAGGCGGACAGAGTTGTTTTCGCCAGCCCGGATACCGGCCAACAAGGTGGAGTCGCGACATGTTCGTGGCTTCGTAACGCTCATGCACTGTCGGGGAAGGCGGTGAGGGCACTTTGGCAGGTATTGATTCATCATGATTTATTCTCAAAAGGCATTGACTTGCATTCGCTTGTCTATTCTCGTTGTTCTGAATATATTGTCAGCAGCATATTCACAAACCAATGAACTTTCAGAAATTTTTGTCACTGCAAATCGCACGGGTCAATCCATAGACTTGGTATTGAGTGAAATAAATGTATTGAATAAAAGTGAGTTGGATAAACAAGGCCAATCAAGCGTCTCAAAAGCTTTGAACTCGTTGCCTGGGTTTCAAGGAACCAATTACGGTCGACATTCAGTTTATTTACGTGGGACTGATTCGCGTATGACTTCTGTCTATGTTGATGGCATCAGACTTGAGAGTCATGATGGATTGCAACTTGGAGGTGGTGCCCCTTGGGAAATATTGCCAATCGAATTGGTAGATCACATCGAGGTGGTCAAAGGCCCAGCGAGTTCGATGTATGGCTCTGACGCCATGGGTGGAGTTGTTCAATTGTTTACAAAACAAGGTTCTATTGGAGATCGCCCTACTGTTAGCCAATCTTTTGGAAGTTTTGGGTTGAAGCAAACAACAGGTCAACTGTCCGGGAAAAATCAGCAACTCGATTACGTTGTTATGTTGAACACCAGTAAAAGTGATGGTTACAACACGCGACCAGACCTGACGCACATTCCATCAAAGGAAAGTCAAAAAAAAGATTCAACCATGTTGAAAGTTGGTTACGACCTTGAAGTTGGTAACAGATTGGAATGGACATACCTTGGCTCAAGTCAGGCTTATCTGACTGCCCCAACAAACTTTAGTGGCGGCTCTGCAGACATTAATAATCACAATAAGCTTTCAGCCATAGGGCTGCAATGGCAACTGCTGCTTGATGAAAACAACATAAGCCGATTCCGCCTGAATACCTCTGAGGTTGCAGCAGATTCAAATGCACCAAATTCCGCCGATCTTCCAAACCTTTATGAGACCTTGACAAGAACAATTTCCTATGACCACCAATACATGACCACGATCGGGGTTTTCAGCGTCGTGCTTGAAAAAAAGCAAGACAAATTCAATTCAGAGGCAAATCTTTACAACAGCGCCGTCAATTCGAGTCGATCTCAATCTGCCATCGGCGCTGGATACAGCCTGGCCGTCAATCAACACATTCTGAATGCGTCATTCAGACTTGATGATTACAGCAATTTCCCAACTCACGACTCGTTCGCTTTGGCCTACGGGTACAAAACTTCGCCCAATTGGGTTTGGAATATCAGTCGGACAACAGGTTTCAGAGCCCCAACATTAGAGCAAACATTTGGTAGTTATGGCATCAAATCCCTGCTTCCTGAGACCAATGTTGCGAAAGAATTTGCACTTCAATATACAAATGGTGGTGACAAAGCACGTGTGTCTTTTTTTGAAAATGAAATATCCAATCTGATCAGTAGCAGTGCTAGTCTGACATCATGTGCAGCGGGCACTTTCTGCTACTACAACATTGGTCGGGCGAACATTCAGGGAGTCAGCATTTCAGGTCAAACAAAAATCAATGATCTGAATTTGAATTCCAGCATGGATATTCTGAACCCTAAGGATCAAATCACCAACAAGCAACTCACGATCAGAAGTAAGCAAAATTTCAGGGCCGCTGTCGAGAAACCTGTTTCTGAAACGCGTATAGGTGTCGAATACCAATATGTTGGCAAGCGTTTTGATGATGCTGCCAATTTGGTCGCATTTCCCGCATACGGGTTGTTCAATGCGTGGTCCAAATCAAAGTTGTCAGCAGAGTGGACATGGCTCAACCGAATTGACAATATTTTTGACAAAAAATACCAACAGTACGGATGCACAAGCGGTGGTGTTAATTCATGTAACTATGCAATGCCTGGGGTGACCTTCTTCACGTCGATTCAATGGTCGCCAAAGTAAACGCATGACTCTTTCGCCCCAACGCATCGTCTGCCTCACCGAGGAAACCACCGAGTGGTTGTACCTGTTGGGGCAGTCGCATCGCATTGTGGGCATTTCGGGCTATACCGTCAGGCCGCCGCAAGCGCGGCATGAAAAACCGCGTGTGAGTGCGTTCACCAGTGCCAAGATCGACAAGATCTTGGCCTTGAAGCCCGACTGTGTGTTTGGCTTTTCGGACTTGCAAGCCGATATTGCCGCAGCCTTGATTCGCCATGGTGTGCAGGTGACGGTGTTCAACCAACGCAGTGTGCAAGAAATCTTCGCCATGCTGTACCAAGTGGCTGCCATGGTGGGCGAAGCCGAGCAAGGCCTGCAGCGCATTCAAGCCATGCAATCGGCGTTGCAGCGCATGCAAGTCTCCACTCAGGCTTATGCCAAGCGACCCAAGGTCTATTTTGAAGAATGGGATGATCCAGCCATCAGTGCCATTCGATGGGTGTCCGACTTGATTCACATCGCCGGTGGTGATGATTGTTTTCCGCAACTCGCCATGCAACCCATGGGCAAAGACCGCATCATTGCCGACCCGCTCGCCATCGTGGCCAAGCAGCCCGACATCATCATCGGTTCGTGGTGTGGCAAAAAATTTCGGCCTGAAAAAGTCGCTGCTCGACCCGGGTGGGCGTCTGTGCCCGCTGTGATCCACCAGCAATTGTTCGAGATCAAATCCACCAACATCCTGCAGCCAGGTCCAGCGGCTCTGACCGATGGGGTTCAGCAACTGCACACGATCATTGCCAACTGGGTGGCGCAGCATGGCTAAACGCTTTGTTCTGATGTTGGCGCTTTTCACTGTTCATGCCAGCGCTGTGACCGTGGTGGACGATCGCGGTGTCCAAGTCACCATCACCCAGGCCCCACAGCGGATCGTCACCTTGCTCCCTTCACTGGCCGAAACGGTCTGCATGCTGGGTGAATGCAATCGTTTGGTGGGCACTGACAACCATGCGAATTGGCCCGCATCTGTGAAGGCGTTGCCCAAACTAGGTGGATTGGATGACACGTCCCTCGAGGCTTTGGTTCGGCTCAAGCCCGACTTGGTTTTGTTGGCCAAGTCTTCTCGCAACATCAACCGGATGGAAAGCCTGGGCCTCAAAGTGTTGGCTCTGGAGCCGCAAAACATGGCCGATGTGAAGCGTGTGATGCACACCGTGGCCCTGGCCATGCAACTGCCTCAATCCGACAACAAGGCCGAAGACCTTTGGCAGCGCGCATTGAAAGGCATTGCAGCCGCCAAGCAACAAGTACCTGAAAGCGCCGTGGGTGCGCGTGTCTATTTCGAGGCAAGCACGGGCGGTTATGCCGCGGGTGAAGCCTCGTTCATTGGTGAGGTCATGGCGCAAATGGGTCTGCGCAACATCGTGCCAGCCAGCATGGGTGCCTTTCCGCAGCTCAATCCCGAGTTTGTGGTGAGGGCCCAGCCCGACATCATTTTGTTGGGCGAGCCGATGGCGCTTCAACTGCACAAACGGCCCGGTTGGTCTCGCATGACGGTCATGCAACGCCAGCGCGTCTGCGCTTTCAGTGGCGCAGAGGGCGATGTCTTGGTGAGGCCAGGGCCACGGTTGGGTGAGGCAGCTCAGTTGATGGCCCATTGTTTGCAAAAGCATTTCCGACCATGAAGCACAGCCCCTTCCAACTTGTGATGCGCCTGGGATATGCGTTGGTATGTTTGTCAGGGGCCTTGTTGCTCTTGGGTTTGTTCACGGGTAGTTTGGGTTTTGAGATCAATGATTGGCAAGACCCGATCCTGCAAGACATCCGTTTGCCGCGCACCTTGGGTGCTTGGTTGGCAGGTGCTTTGCTGGGCTTGTCTGGGGCCTTGGCGCAGGGTTTGTTTCGCAACCCGTTGGCTGACCCTTATTTGCTGGGCAGTGCGTCGGGTGCCACCTTGGGTGTCACAGTGGCCTTGGTCTTGGGTTTGTGGGGTGGGGCGCATCTGCCTGCTGAAGCGTCTTTGGCCATGCAATGGATTTGGCGCTTGGGTTTGACGGGTTGTGCATTTGTGGGTGCTTGGGTGGCGGTCTTGCTCACCTTGTTGCTGGCCCAAGGCGTGCAGCACACTTTGCGTTTGTTGTTGGCAGGTGTGGTGGTGGGCGTGGTCTTGGGTGCGGTCACCTCTTTGTTGATGGTGGCCATGCCGCAAGTCTTGCCAGCCATGCAGGCCTTCACCTTGGGCAGCACCTCGATGTTGAGCGGGGCTTCGTGCCTGTTGATGGGTTTGGTATTGCTGGTTTGCTGGTTGTTCTCTTGGCGCTTGAGCCCCTTGCTCGATGGATTGAGTTTGGGAGAGGCCACGGCACAAAGCCTTGGTCTGCGTGTGGCGCCCCTGCGGTTCTTGTTGCTGGGCGTGATGGCACTGGCCACGGCCACGGCCGTCGCGCAAACCGGTTTGATCGCCTTCGTTGGTTTGGTCGCGCCTCATCTGGTCAGAGCCCGCGTGCGTGCCACGTTTGCGGCCACCTCGGTGTTGTCTGCGCTCGCTGGTGGTGTCTTGCTGTGCTTTGCAGACATCATGGCCCGGTGGGTCTTGGCCCCGCAAGAATTGCCTGTGGGCGTGCTCACCGCCATTTTGGGCGGTGGTTATCTGCTGTGGCGCTTGCAGTCATCCGCCATGCGCGAAGGAGATGCATCGTGAGCCAAGTGGTGTTGAGTGCACATGGCGTGGATGCTTTTTTTGGCAAACATCAAGTGTTGTTCGATGTCCATGCCGCTTTTCAAAAAGGACAATGGACTTGTTTGGTGGGTCCTAATGGCGCTGGCAAAACCAGTTTGCTGAAGGTGCTGGCGGGTCTGATGCCCAGTCATGGCGAGGTGAGGCTTGAACAGCACAGCTTGCGCTACATGGCCCCCAAAGACAGGGCCCGGGCCATGGCTTGGTTGGGGCAACAGGAAATGCCCAGCCATGATTTGACGGTGTGGGACGTGGTCATGCTGGGTCGACTTCCCCATCAGGCCTGGTGGTCTGGTCCAAGCGACCAAGACCATGCGGTTGTCGAGGAATTGCTTCAAGCGCATGGCCTGCGTGATTGGCGCTATCGCAGCCTGAACACGCTGTCTGGTGGCGAGCGGCAACGGGTGTTGTTGTTGCGTGCTTTGGCTGTGCAAGCACCCGTGCTGTTGATGGACGAGCCCATTGCCAATGTGGATGCACCGCATCAAGCCGATTGGTTGGCCACTGTGCAGCAACTGACCCAAGCAGGCACCACCGTGGTCAGTGTGTTGCACGATTTGAATTTGGCACTGCGTGCGGATCAATTGCTGGTGATGCAAGCGGGCCGGGTCAAGCTGCAGGCCTCACCGCAAGACCCCGCATTGCATGCTTGTTTGCAATCGGTGTTTGATCACCGTCTGTCCATTCAACAACTGGGTGCCCAATGGGTGGCGCTCACCCGCTGAACCTTGCTTTGTTAAGCTTGGGCGTCTCAAGCAGTTTGGTGCACCATGACTTCTCTCAAAACACAACCCAACTTCCATGCCGACGGTTCCGACAAACGAGGTGACTATGAGCCTGGCGACGCGTTTTATGAAGCTTTGATGGACGCACATCAGGGTTTGACTGAAGACCAAAGCCATTTGCTCAATGCCCGTTTGATCTTGGTCATGGCCAACCACATTGGCAACCTGGATGTGTTGAAGCAAGCCATACAAATGGCCAGAGACCACCTGGACGATTGAGTCGCTTCAGGGTGGGGGTGTCTTGGGCTTGAAGTCGCACCAAGGGGCGACTTGACATTGCCAGCACAGTGGTTTGCGCGCTTGGCAGACATAGCGTCCATGCAAGATCAACCAATGATGGGCATCCACCAAATACGCGGGTGGAATGCGTTTGAGCAAACCCAATTCCACATCCAAGGGTGTTTTGCCTGGTGCCAACCCGGTGCGGTTGCCCATTCTGAAGATGTGCGTGTCCACCGCCATGGTGGGTTCTCCAAAAGCCACATTCAGCACCACATTGGCGGTCTTGCGGCCGACACCGGGCAGGGCTTCCAGTGCTTCGCGGGTGCGTGGTACTTCACTGCCATGCAGGTCCACCAGCATTTGACAGGTTTGCATCAAGTGGCGGGCTTTGCTTCGAAACAGTCCGATGGTTTGGATGTAGCGCTCTAGACCTTCCAAGCCCAAATCCAGTATTTGCTGGGGCGTGTTGGCCACAGCAAACAGCTTGCGCGTGGCCTTGTTGACACCCACATCGGTGGCTTGTGCGCTCAGCAATACAGCGGCGAGCAACTCGAACACGCTGGTATATTCAAGTTCGGTATTGGGCTGCGGATTCGCTGCTTTGAGCGTCGCAAAAAATGGCTCGATGTGCTCTTTTTTCATTTTCATTATTGGGGTCAGATCCCAATTATCTTCCTATGCAATTTGCCGATCGCCTCAACCAAGTTGAAACCTCTGCCATTCGCGAACTCTTCAAGTTGTTGGGCAAGCCAGGCATCATCAGTTTTGCAGGTGGCTTTCCCGACAGCGCCATGTTTGATGTGGAGGGCATTCGCGAGGCCAGTGCCCGCGCACTGACCGAAGAACCAGGTGCGGCCCTTCAATACGGAGCCACCGAAGGCTACAACCCATTGCGCGAGCAACTCGCTGCATTCATGGCCAGCAAAGGGGTGAAGGGCTTGAGCCCCGATGGTTTGATTGTCACCACAGGCAGCCAGCAAGCGCTGGACTTGGTCGCCAAGACCTTGCTCAATCCCAAAGATGTGGCCTTGGTTGAAGGTCCCACCTTTTTGGCCACCATCCAATGTTTCAGGCTCTACGGCCCACAGGTGTTGGGGGTACCGATTGATGCGCAGGGCGTTCAAGTGGACCAACTCGAGCAGATGATGGTTCAACACCAACCCAAGTTGGTTTATTTGGTGCCCACTTTTGGCAACCCAAGTGGTGCCATGCTGAGCTTGGAGCGTCGCTTGCGGGTGCTTGAACTGGCCGTGAAATACAAAACCGTGGTGGTTGAAGACGACCCCTATGGCGATTTGTACTTTGGCGATGCACCCCCCCCGTCACTGCTCGCTTTGAGCGATCAAGTGCCTGGCAGTCGCGCCTGGTTGATCCATTGTGGTTCTCTGAGCAAGGTGTTGTCACCAGGCTTGCGTTTGGGTTGGATGATTGCACCGCCCGAATTGTTGGCCCGTGCCACGATGTGCAAACAATTCAGCGATGCACACACCTCCACATTTGCCCAAGCCACGGCGGCGCATTATTTGAAGGCCGGACGCTTACCCGCCACCTTGAATCATGTGCGAAGCGTTTACGCCGAACGTGCGAAAACCATGGGTGAGGCCTTGAAACGTGAGTTGGGCGATGCATTGACATTCACCCAACCCCAAGGGGGTTTGTTTTTCTGGGCCAATCTGACAGGCGCTGGCGGCCAACTGAACGACGGCAGTGAACTCGCCAAACGCGCGATTGAAAAAGGCGTGGCCTTCGTGCCAGGCGCCCCATTTTTTGCCAACAACCCAGACCACACCGCGATTCGTTTGAGTTTTGCCACGGCCGATGTGGACAAAATCAACGAAGGCATTGCCCGTTTGGGCCAAGCATTTTGATCAGCCTGCTGTGGCTTGATAAGCCGAAGCATCCATCAACCCATCCAACTCCGCCGCGTTGTTGAGTGTGACCTTGTAAAACCAACCCGCGCCCTCGGGGTCAGAGTTGGCCAAAGAGGGATCTGCGCGCAAGTCTTCATTCACGGCCAAGATCGTGGCCGTGACAGGCATGTGCACATCGGCAGCGGCTTTCACGGATTCCACCACCCCTGCAACATGGCCCTGGTCAAAGGTTTTCCCCGTCTCGGCCAAGTCGACAAACACAATGTCGCCCAAGGTGTCTTGTGCGTGCACCGTGATGCCGACGAATGTTGTGTCGCCTTCGGTGCGCACCCACGTGTGTTCAGCATGGTATTTGGTCATGTTCACATTCCTGCGTAATTGGGGCCACCACCACCTTCGGGTGTGACCCAAACGATGTTTTGGGTGGGGTCTTTGATGTCGCAGGTTTTGCAGTGCACACAGTTTTGCGCATTGATTTGCAACTGGTCTGCACCATCTGCGGCTTTCACATATTCGTAAACACCCGCTGGGCAATAGCGGCCCTCGGGGCCTGCATAGTTCTGCAGGTTGATGTTCACTGGCACTGCAGCATCTTTCAGTGTCAAGTGGGCGGGCTGGTTCTCTTCATGGTTGGTGTTGCTGATGAACACACTGGAAAGCTTGTCAAAGCTGATGACGCCATCGGGTTTGGGGTAGCTGATGGGCGCGCAAGCAGAAGCGGGCTTCAAGCTGGTGTGGTCGGCTTTGTGGTTGTGCAAGGTCCAAGGTGGGGTGCTGATGCCCACCTTGGGCATGAACCATTGCTCAATGCCCGTCATGAGCGTGCCCATGAGTTGACCTTTTTTGAACCATGTTTTGAAGTTGCGTGTTTGGTGCAATTCTTTGTAGAGCCAACTTTTCTCAAAAGCTTGTGGATAAGCGCTCAACAGATCATGCGATCGACCCGCTTGCACGGCTTCAAAAGCCGCATCGGCAGCCAACATCCCTGACTTGATGGCGGCATGGCTGCCTTTGATGCGCGCTGCATTCATGTATCCAGCATCACAACCGAGCAAGGCGCCACCTTTGAAAACGGTGGTGGGCAAGGCTTGCAAGGTGCCGTTGTTGATGGCACGTGCACCATAACCAATGCGTTTGCCGCCTTTCAAATGCTTGGCGATGCGGGGGTGTGTTTTCCAGCGTTGCATTTCATCGAAGGGGCTCAAGTAGGGGTTTTGGTAATCCAAGCCAAGCACAAAACCCAAGGTGACTTTGTTGTCCTCCAGGTGGTAGAGGAAACCACCACCAAACGTGTTGTCGGTCATCGGCCAACCAGAGGTGTGCACCACCAAGCCGGGTTGAGCCAATGCGGGGTCGATTTCCCACAGTTCTTTGATGCCAATGGCAAAGGTTTGCGTGTCTTTGCCTTCATCGAGTTTGAATCGCTCAATCACTTGCTTGCCCAAATGGCCACGTGCGCCTTCTGCAAACAAGGTGTATTTGGCGTGCAACTCCATGCCGAGTTGGAAGTTGTCGGTGGGCTCACCATCTTTGCCCAAACCCACATGTCCGGTGGCCACGCCTTTCACAGCGCCGTCTTCGTTGTAAAGGACTTCTGCGGCGGTGAAGCCGGGGAAAATTTCTACACCGAGGTTTTCTGCTTGCTGGGCCATCCACTTCACCACATTGCTGAGGGACACCACATAACAACCGTCATTGTGGAAATTGCGGGGCATCAACCAACCCGGCGTCGAGGTGGCACCCGTTTCAGACAAAACCAACAACTCGTCAGCAGTCACTGCTTGGTTCAACGGCGCGCCTGCTTCTTTCCAGTTGGGAATCAACTCGTTCATGGCACGCGGGTCCATGACAGCGCCCGACAAAATATGTGCTCCAGGCTCTGAACCTTTTTCGAGCACCACCACAGACAACTCCTGGTTTTTTTCATTGGCAAGTTGTTTGAGCCGAATGGCTGCGGCCAAACCACTGGGGCCGCCACCCACCACCACCACGTCATATTCCATGGCTTCGCGGGGACCAAATTGTTCGAGCAAATGGGTAGGGGTCATTTTGTCGTTGGATGAGCTGTCTTGAGAGCGACAGATTCTATGTCCTGCGCACCTCCATGGCTCGTCATAATGCGCCTTTCAAAGCAGCAGGAGTTCAACATGGCATACACACTCGATTTAGCCGGCCGCGTGGCCTTTGTCACAGGTGCCTCCAGTGGATTGGGTGCGCAGTTTGCGAAGACCTTGGCCGCGGCTGGTGCCGCAGTGGTTTTGGCCAGTCGCCGGGTTGAAATGCTCAAGTCATTGCGCGCGGAAATTGAGGCCGAAGGGGGCGATGCCCATGTGGTGGCCTTGGATGTCACCGACATCGGCAGCATCGAAGCTGCCATGAACTTTGCCGAAAGCGAAGTCGGTCCCATTGACATCTTGATCAACAACTCCGGCGTGAGCAACACCCAGCGCTTGCAAGATGTCCGCGAACAAGACTACGACTTCATTTTTGACACCAACACCCGCGGCGCATTTTTCGTCGCTCAAGCGGTGGGCAAGCGCATGTTGGCCCGCGCCAAGGACCTGAAAGAAAGTGGGTCCATGCCTTTCACAGGTGGTCGCATCATCAACATCGCTTCGATGGCGGGTTTGCGGGTGTTGCCCCAAATTGGTGTTTATTGCATGAGCAAGGCCGCAGTGGTGCACATGACCAAAGCCATGGCAGCCGAGTGGGGCAAACACGGCATCAACGTCAACGTGATTTGCCCTGGCTATATCGACACCGAGATCAACCACCATCACTGGCAAACTGAACAGGGGCAAAAGCTGGTGAACATGTTGCCGCGCAAACGCTTGGGGCGTCCACAAGATTTGGACGCGGTGTTGGTCATGTTGGCCTCGCCTCAGAGCGACTTCATCAACGGCGCGGTGATTGCCGCAGACGATGGTTTTGGCGTATGAGGATTGTCATTCCCGAGGTCAAAAAACTGGTCTTCGAGAAAGTTGTCCCCATCCGTTGGGGTGACATGGACGCGATGGGGCACCTCAACAATGGCAGTTACTTTCGCTACTTGGAAACCGTGCGCATCGATTGGATGACCCACATTGGTTGTCCACCATTGCCCGATGGCGAAGGCCCCGTCATCGTCAACGCGTTTTGCAATTTCTACAAACAACTCGAATACCCTGGTGATGTGTTGGTGAAGATGTATGTGAGCGACCCGGGTCGAAGTTCTTTTGAATCATGGGCCACATTGGAACGCACCGACATGCCTGGCGTGATCCATGCCGAGGGCGGTGCCACCACGGTGTGGGTGGATTTCCCCGCGCAAAAATCGGCCCCTATGCCTGATTGGCTAACTGAAATATTGACTGCATCGACGTAGTTCGAAAGAATTTAATTCTATTTAAACAAATCTTCATTTATGTTTGCTATGCGCGTTTGCAAGCGTTCATCTAATGATTAATAGGTAATATTAGAGATCCCAACTTTTCGTTGGTTTCCTGGAGATATGGCCTGTGACACTTCCCGACGAGTTGTCAGCAAAAATCATGCGCAAACAACCGATTCAAAAGCGTGCGCAGTTGACCATCGATGCCATTTTTGAAGCGACTTCGCAAATCGTGGACCGCGAAGGCGTGAGTGGCCTCACCACCAACAAGATTGCTGCCAAAGCAGGTTTTTCGGTGGGTACGCTCTACCAATATTTTTCAAGCAAAGAGGCCATCTTTCGCGCCATGGCCCAACACACGCGCCAATTGGCATTGCGCGAGTTGGAGAGCTATTTGTTTTCGGTGGAATGTTCACTGGATCCTCAAGATGTCGATCCCGAAACCTTTGTGCGCGACTACGTGCGTATTTGCATTGACGGCTTCTCCATGGGTCAAAGTTACCGCCGCGCCATGAACCGTTTGTGCTGGTTGCTCGAACAACCCGAAGAAACAGCGCAGTCGGTGCAGGCCATGGTGCAGCGTTTGGTCAGTTGCTTGCGCTATCTCGAACATCCCCAAATGAGTGAACTGAGTGAAACCCGCTGGTTTGTGCTCAGCCGTGCCCTCATGGGTTGTTTGCGCAGCGCCTCGCTCGAGCGCTTCAACCAAATCGATTCACATGCATTTGAAGACGATTTGGTTGAAATGGTGCTTGGCCAAATGCAAGTCGAGCGACTGGCGCACTGATTTATTTTTTCTCTTTGGGCATGCGACCCATCAGATAAAACTCAGGGTTGGGCATCATGTTGGAAAAGCTGGCGATGCGGTTGGACAATCCAAAAAACGCGGTGATGGCTGCAATGTCCCAAATGTCCTCGTCATTGAACCCTTGCGCATGCAAGGCGGCAAAGTCAGCGTCCTCTAACTCGTGGCTGCGCAAACACACCTTCATGGCAAAGTCGAGCATGGCTTTTTGACGAGGGCTGATGTCGGCCTTGCGGTGGTTGATGGCCACTTGATCAGCCACCAAAGGTTTTTTCTCATAGATGCGCAAAATCGCGCCATGGGCCACCACGCAGTACAAGCAATGGTTGGCAGCGCTGGTGGTGGTCACGATCATCTCGCGCTCACCCTTGGTCAAACCACTTTCACGGCCCACGGTTTCGGGCGTCATCAAGGCATCGTGGTAAGCAAAGAACGCACGCCATTCAGCAGGACGCCTGGCCAAGGCCAAAAACACATTCGGCACAAACCCTGCTTTTTCTTGCACTTCCAGCACCTTGGCGCGGATGTCTTCGGGCAGGTCTTTGATTTCGGGGGCTGGGTAGCGTGACATGGGTTCTCCTTGTGCAGCAGGATTATGCCCAGCTGCTATCAGTCTCCTGCAAGACACGCCCCGTAGAATGATTTGAAGATTTCAGGAGATTCGATTGAACAAAGTATTTCCCTCTGCTGCGCAAGCGCTGAAAGACATCGTGGCTGACGGTCAGTTGATGGCGGTTGGTGGCTTTGGTTTGTGTGGCATTCCCGAGGCGCTGATCGATGCATTGCGAGACAGTGGGGTGAAGAACCTCACTGTCATCTCCAACAACGCCGGCGTCGATGGTTTTGGTTTGGGCAAGTTGCTCGAAACCCGTCAAATCAAAAAAATGATCTCCAGCTACGTGGGTGAAAACAAAGAGTTTGAGCGCCAGTACTTGGCTGGCGAATTGGAGCTCGACTTCACCCCACAAGGCACCCTGGCTGAAAAGCTGCGTGCAGGTGGTGCGGGCATACCTGCTTTTTTCACCAAAACGGGTGTCGGCACCATAGTCGCCGATGGCAAGGAATTGCGTGAATTCGATGGCGAAACCTATGTCATGGAGCGTTCATTGGTGCCAGAAGTGGCGCTGATCAAGGCCGATGTGGCCGATCGTTCGGGCAATTTGCGTTTCAACTTGACTGCGCGCAACTTCAACCCGGCCGCTGCCACCGCCGGCAAGATTTGTGTGGTGGAAGTCGAGCGCATCGTGGAAACCGGCGAGTTGGCCCCTGACGACATCCACCTGCCTGGTATCTATGTGCACCGCATCGTGCACAACCCCAGCCCTGAAAAGCGCATTGAAAAGCGCACCACCCGTGACCAAACGGTCTGACCACAAAGGATTTGAAATGGCATGGACTCATGACCAAATGGCTGCCCGCGCAGCCCACGAACTGCAAGATGGTTTTTATGTGAATCTGGGCATTGGCATTCCCACCTTGGTCGCCAACCACGTGCCCGATCACCTTGAGGTTTGGCTGCAGAGCGAAAACGGCATGTTGGGCATCGGCCCTTTCCCAGAAGAGGGTAAGGTGAATGCGGACTTGATCAACGCAGGCAAGCAAACCGTGACCACCATCAAAGGTTCAGCCATTTTTGGCAGCGACCAGTCGTTCGCCATGATCCGTGGCGGCAAGATCAATCTGTCCATCCTGGGTGCCATGCAAGTGAGCGAACAAGGCGATTTGGCCAATTGGATGATTCCCGGAAAGATGATCAAAGGCATGGGCGGCGCCATGGATTTGGTGGCTGGGGTCAAACGGGTCATCATTTTGATGGAGCATGTGGCCAAGAAAAAAGACGGCAGCGAGGACATGAAAATCCTGCCTCAATGCACCTTGCCTTTGACCGGCGTGGGAGTGGTCGACCGCATCATCACCGACCTGGGTGTGATGGACGTGACGCCCGAGGGCTTGAAATTGATCGAGTTGGCCGACGGTGTCAGCCGCGGCTTCATCCAAAGCAAAACAGGCGTGACTCTGATTTGATGCGCTGACCTGTTGCAAGGCCCATGAAAAAAGCACCTCTTGAGGTGCTTTTTTGGTGGCGCAGTAGAGGCTGCGCCTGGTCAGGCCGTGACGTTGGCCTTGAGCATCACGTCACCCACAGCGGCGAAATATTTTTCGGCTTGGGGGGTTGGGCGCAAATACTTGGTGCGGCGGTTGCTGCCTTCGAAGTGGCTTTCGATCATGCCCATTTCGCGCAACATGTCGAGCTTTCGGTGGATGGTGGCTGGTGAGGCAATATGGGTCAGGGCCATGGCATCACTCACGGTCAGCGATTGACCTTGGCTGTTTCGAACCGCGATGACTTCCAGCAGTTTTTTGGCGTCCAAGTCCAGAGCAGGCAATTCACCTTTGCCTTCGATGGCGTGCAACAAACTCAAGAAGCGCAAATAAATCAGTTGATTGGTCATGGTGTTTATGTCAGTTTTGTGAATTATGCACTTTGGCAGAAACGTCACCGATATAGAGGTATTTCATTTCCAAATATTCTGCCATCCCGT
>JACCDJ011167068.1_pt1 | contig 21164 bp, 7 predicted proteins | sample 7444481 | NCBI WGS metagenome assembly JACCDJ01 (sample SAMN15323435, study PRJNA562643) | freshwater metagenome | isolation source: river surface water | place: USA:Blue River Watershed | collected 2017-08-15 | reverse complement strand
CGAAAATGAAACACAAAATGAAGAAGAATAATAATAACAATAAGAAATAGAACTTCTTTAATATGATGCAAACGCAATGGATTTTATATTAGTTAATTCTATTAAAGAACTTAATTAAAAAATATAACTTTTGGAATAAAGAATTTAAGATCTTGAATCTATTAATAATTGATTAAATTAATTATTAATAAAATTTTTATATAAAACTCCATAATGATTATTACTATTAAATTATATTTATATATTATGATACAATTTCATCTTCATAATTCAAAATGACAAATTTAGATTATTATAGCGACATATCTTCTGAATATGAAGATGAATATAATAATGAATAGTAACCAAAAAACATATATGATTTGGAATAACATAATTAATAAAAAAATTCAAAGACATAATTTGTATGGGATTGGTATGAATTTGATTACGAAACTAAAAATAATAAAGATTATACCGAACACGATAAATATGTAATAAACAAAATACAAGAAATAAAAAATATACATTATAATACTTATTTGAAATAAAAAAAATTAATTGAAAATAAAAAATAGATATATTAATCATAAAAATAAGGATATTTTTTTTAGTTATAAACAATATAAATTTAAAAAAATATTGAATGGTATAATAATTAAATTGAATTACTAACAATCATAAAAACTAATTAATCGAAAAATTTAAAATTTTTTGTTAAAAATAACATTATTTAAGCTATACAAAATTTTTAAATTACATCCCATGATTAATTAAATTATTTTATGGATTTAAATACTTTTCCAAGAAATTACAATAAACAAAATAAAAATTTAATAGACAAATTGAATAGTTATTAAATATGAAATATATTAATTAATAATTATTTTTATTTTTATTAATATTTTTTTAATCATAATATTTAGTTATTAAATTCTTCATAAAAATAAGGATTATAAAATTGAAAATATGGATCTTCGTATTAAAACTTTTCCATTTCTGTCAATTACTATGCAAATTAATCTGGTTCTTAATTATTAATTTCTATTTTTTATGTATGTTTTTCTATTTTTATAATATTATTAATATTTTACTGTATTACAAAATATTCTTATTCATTTTGTAATTTATATTTATTTTATTCTTATTTAAAACTTTCTACTATTTTTGTATTCACTGTATTTAGTTTAAAATATTCTGGATAGTGTTATTAAATTCTTTTTTTAAATTATTATTAACTTTCATCTTAACTTTATGTTCCTATAACTTTATAACTCGCATATACTCCCATGTCTTTATATTTAAAATATTATTATAATTTTGATTAATTTTTATCTAATTAATTTTGTTATTTCCTTTACCTCTGGACTTAATTTTTAAAGTATATTCTTGGTTTTATTGAAGTAAAACCAACAAATGATTATGATGGGTCAGAAATATCATAAATCATAATAGATTATAATAATTATTATTCATCAAGTATATTATAATCTTAATCATCTTCGTATCTTTTTCTTTTTTTGTCATTTTATTATTAATTTAATATAAAGTTTGACATTATTTTATTGTTTTATAATCAATTTACTAATTTATAAGTTTTGCCATTAACTGTAATAAGTGTATCTTTGTCAATAGGTTGTTATTAAATATTTTATTACTATTATTTCAATTTTTTATTTTTTATTTCAGAAACTTATTTTTCTATTTCTGGTTTTTAATTATATTTTAATAACATATCTACACTATGATCCATTTAATCACTCATATCCAATAATTATTATCCAGAAGTGAAATTACCTTAATCAAATTCGTGATTTATTCTTGCGTGTCTAAATATATTAACACTTGCTCTTATGCCAGTATATTATTCCATTACATTTTGTTAAAATCGTGTAAAATTACTATTAGAGTATCCATTTGCATTCTTTTTTTAATACTATTACCAAGTTTAAAATAGTACTTCTCGTGGAAAAGACCAAATACTTTAAATAATTAAATCTAATAATTATTGGTTATTTACTTTATATACTTTTTTACCATATGTTTTAACAGTTTTATAACTATTTTCAACAAATAATATATATGGTTCTTTACCAAAAGTCATAGTATTAATATCAACTTTTATTAAATCACAATCTTAATCAGCACATTTTTCATTTTCAGATATTTAATTTTAATCTTAAATGCTTTTAATATTACACCCTTTATCACAGTTCAATATAACTAAATAATTTCTTTTATCATTATCATCATTGAAATCAATATCTTTTAGATTTTTAATTAATTTTACATCATAATAAACATTTCTTTTAGGTTTTAATATTGTATAAAATGCCAACATTAATAATTTTTAATTTATTTCATATGCCTTTTTAATAAAAGATTAATTAGTTGTTTTCAAATTTCTAAGTAATCTTTCATTGTATTTTAATAATTTTTAAAATACTTCTTATTATTCTTCAAATGTTATATAATTTTTATTATTTCGAGATTATTCTTAAAAATATTTAGAATTTAATATTTCTCTTTTTTTCGCTTGTAATTCATTATAATAATTATTATATTTTTTTGCTTCAATTGCTGACATTTTTATATGATTATTATTTATTAAAAAATTCATCATATATAAAATTTAAATTATTTATTCAAGATTATCTTTCAAATTATAGCATTTATTAATCATATTTCTAAATTTTATAAATGTAATATTATCCAATGTTTTACTTACATTAACTATTGCGGTTGCATCTCCACCTTTTTTTATATTATTTTTTTTACTTTTATTTTTTTAAATTAATACATTATTATAAATATTATTTAAAACTCTCTTATAAATTCTTTTACTTTGATTACCTATATCTGTCCTATTTTCAATAATCTTTATAAATTTATCGTGCTATTAATCCATTATTCAAATATCAGATATTATTTAAAATATCATTATAATTATTTATATAGTATTATAAAAAAAATATTGAAATAATAATTGTAATTACTATATTTAATAATACCAATAATTATTATTTTGACAGTTTAAATTTTTTGATTAATCAAAAATGGATAATCTAATATGTTAAATATGTTAAAATGATTATCCTGATAAATAATTATTATGTTGTAAATAAAAAATATGTTATTGTTGTATCTAAAAATATATTTATTAAAAAATAGATTAAAAAAAAATAGAAATAAAATGTATGTTTTGTGATAAAAATTATAATTATGATATGATATTATAAGTTGTGGTTGGAACACAATATCATTAAAAAATGATAGAAAATGAAAGATTATAAATATTAAAATAATATTAAAATAATATAATATAATGCAAAGTTTGTAATTCATTAATTGAATATGATAATGAAAAAATCTTTAACATACAATGTCCAATGTGTTAGAAATATCAATGTTTAAAATGTAATTAAAATCACACTCCTTTTGAAGTATGTTAAATCTAATAAACAAATACAACAAAATTAAATGAATAATGTTTTGCCAAATGTCCTAATAAAAATTGTGGAATTTTGTGTTAAAAGGACGACAAATGTTAATTTGTAGTATGTGTTTTATGTGGAACATCTTTTAACTTTTAAAAAGAATAATCAAAATTTTTTTATAATAATAGTTAATTATTATGAATATATAGACTTATTATACTTTAAAATAAAAAAAATATTTTTTTATTTAGGAGTTTTGAAATTATATATAAAAAAAATAATAAATACAATGTCTATAAAATATAATTAAAATCATTTATTTGTGGATTTAGATGGCGTAATACTCAAAAATAAATAAATATTAAATTATTAAGAATAATAATCTATTAAATTTATTTAAGTTAAGACAAATTATCCATATGAGAAAGCCAAATAATTAAACCAGTAATATTATAAATCATTGGGGCATACCGTTAATGTGATAAATTAAAAAACTCATTCAAGCACATGTTTAAAACATTATAATGATTTTGTTTTTTAACAAGATAAAATGAAACCATTGATAAAACTTTTTGATAAATAAACACTCAATGAAATAAACGATTTCAATAATCTATGGGAATATTGTTAAAAAAATAATATTAATTACAGTATATTTACAAATGCTCCATATAATTGGGTATATTTTATTATGTAAAATTCAGGATTAAAAGAACATATCAATCATGAAAAAGTAATATATCCTTATAATATTTATGATTTAAAACCATATTAAAAAGCTTATACTAATATTGAAAAAAAATATCCAGATTAAAAATTATTATTGGCAGATGATAGTATTAAAAATATTGAAGCTGTTAAATATAAATCATAATGGGCGGCATTTTAATATTATCCCGATAATGATTGGAAATTAATAAAATAATTCATTGATTTATATCAATGAATTAAAAATAAAAAAATTTGAAATATAAATAATATTGTTTATATACAAGTTATATTGAAATATTATTTATACAAGATATTGATATATTATAAAAAATAATAAATATGGATAAATTATAAGAAAATATTGATTAAGAAGAAATGACTATAAAAGAGATACTTTCTGAATTTCCATAAATTGGGAAAAAAATAATAAAAAAAATAACATAAGAAGTTATTGAATACAATACACAAACATAAATAGAAATAATAATAAATTCTTCTGATTATGTTATTAAAAATATAGGTCATCCAAAAGTAATCCGTAAAGCAATTTCTGCTATGATTTCATTATAATTAAAATAATTTTAAAAAAACACATGATTATTTTTCATTATTTTTAATCTTATTTTTAATGAAGTCTTATTAATTGTTTTACTAATATATTTAATTTACAATTTAAACTACATACAAATTAGTCATCAACGCATTAAAAGTTGTCAATACTATATAAATATTTACCGCATTATTTACATTATTCATAATCTTAATTATGAATACATGTTTAACAATGAAATTCATATTGGTTTTTTCCATCGTCATAATCAATTACGACCGTATTATCTTTTAAATCTATACATGTAAATAAATTTAAACATAAATCACATTATTACCTACATGGTCCTGTCAATTCTTATATATGATTTTGCGCCATTTTCAATATTATTAAATTTGAAATATATATAAAGTATTATATAAAGTATTATATAATATATTAGTAACTAATAATTCAATTTTTATAATTATAAAAATATTAATTACAATGGATAATTATGATAATTGGGTATAAATAATACCACAATAACATTAATAAAAAGAAAATATTATAAAAAATTTATAATATGAATAAAAAAAACGATTTTAAAAAATATTTATAGAACCAATTTACTTTTTAGAATCAGAAAAAAATAATGAAAATGGTAATATTATATTTTAAATATGTGGTTCAACAAAAAAAGTATATTAAATATAATTAAATTCAAATAATTTAAAATTATAATGTGATTGTCCCGATTCTACAAGTTGGTGTAAAAGAAATAATTGTATGTGTAAGCATTGTTGTTTTGTATTATTTAAAGTATTAAAAATAACAACATTTGTTGAATATTAAAATGCAGGAGTTATTAGCATTGAAGTTTTAAATAAAGCAAATTAATTTATTATAAAAAACAATGACATCAGCGACATAATAAATCATGAACTTTCCGAAAAATATAAACTATTAACCACTGATACTGAATATACAAAAAATAAAAATAAAAATAAACAATAATTGTAATATAAAAATTTAACAAATCATTGTTTAAAAATATAAGAATAATAAGAATGTCCTATATGTTTTATGAATTTATTTAACGACGATACAACAAATAAATAAAATATTACAGATTTAGATAATAACTTTAAATAAATATACAGTTCAATAAGTGAAACATAAGAAGAATGTAAATAAAAAACATTAGATAAATTATTAATTACAAATCATAAATAATAACTTGAATTAATATAATAAAATAATATACTAAAATGTCCTCATTGTATATACTATATTCATAAACCATGTATTGAAAGATGGTTTTGTATGAAAAAATAAAATAATTGCGTCATGTGTAAATAATAATGGAATAAATATAAAGAATAAAATAACTCTAATTATATTTAATTATGAAATTTATAAATCATTGTCATTAATCTTTAACTTATATTAATGGTTTTAAAAATTCTTAAGTTTGTTTTATTTTTTTCTAAAATATTTAATTATTTTTAATTTAATCATATGTTTTTTTTATAATATCTGGTATCTATAAAGGGTCAAAATTAATAGAAAAAGTTTAAATATTAAAAACATCTTAGTAATGTGCTTCAATATTAATTGTGTGTTTTTAAACTTCATCATTATCACAAGTAGATTATCTTTCAATATATTAATATTTAGTTAATATATTAATATAATCATACATATTTTTAATATTATCATATGTATCTTTTTTTTTAATATTATTTTCAAATTAATTATAATTAAATTTAAAAGCAATATAGTTTTATAATTATTTTGTAGAATTTAATATATTACTAATAGGCGAATACATATATGTTGAACCATCAATATAAATATTATTATTTAGAATATATGGTTTAAATACAAATGGTATAGATATAGTTGCTAAAATACTTTAATATGGTTTCATTTCAGGATTATCAATGCTTACAAAATATACCTTTTTTGTTGTAATATTTGATATTTAAATATAAACATTTATACCATGATTTTAACTCATAAATTTAAAATCAATGTCTTCTAATTTTAATAAACATTTTTATTATGTTTTATTATTTTTAGATTTTTTTAGATTTATTTTTTTATTATAATATTCTACAATATATTATAATATTTCTAATAATATTTTTTAATCATATAATCCATAATTATCAATAAATGAAAATATAGTATCAAGTGTCATATTTAAATTGTATTTATCAAATTAAAAATCATAAGTTGTTAATATTAATTCCATGTCTTTACTTTTTAATCCCAATCCTATCATAAATGCTATTATACTACTACCACTACTTGTATATATATTTTTAATATTGTTCATTATATTATTTTCTTCTAATATTTTAATAACACTTATTAACTATATAAAATTCAATCCAGATCCAGTAATTACAAGAGTATCTATCATATTTTATTAATTATTAATATAATATAAAATTAATTTTAAACATTTATATAAAATAAAATATTTTATAATATAAATCAAAATAATATTTAATAAAATGGGAATTGTTTTATCCAAACACAAGATTAATGAAGTATAATCAGAAGTTAAAAATAATACATTTTAAAATATTAAATAAACATAAATGATTAATAAATTAAATAAAGATAATCAATGTTAAACAATTAAATTACATGATATGGATTTTGTGTTAAATTAATAAAACAAAATCATAGAAAATGTAAATTATGAAAATTTAGAATAAACAAAAAAATTATAAAGTTTAGATAAAGCAATGGAAGAATAAAAATAATTAATTATGTTAATGTCAGAATAATAACAATAATTATTGTAAAATTTTTAAACTTTAATTAATATTTATGAAGTATAAAAAGAAACTTGAATAAATAAAAATTTGATTTTATTATTATATATATATTATTATATAATAAATTTAAAACATATAACTATACTCATAACTATATTCAAAATTATATTCATATACATATTTATGAAAATGAATTATAAAACATATATAGATAAATTTTAGTAATTAAAAAATGAACCTTATATATTACATATATATTCACCATATAATTATTAAGAAACAAATTATTTATGGAAAAAATTTATACAATAATCAAAATATTAAAATGAATTGTATTTTACAAATATAAATACAAAAGATTAACAAAATAAAATTTGTTATATAATTACAAATAAATATTAATTTCAATATATGTAAGTAAATTTTTAACAAGAAATATTTAAATATTTTCCATATTTGCCAAATACAAATATTAATCCATAAATAAATGAAGAAGGAAAATACAGTGTATCACGCCCACATTTAGCAAAAAAAATGATTACAATAATTTTATCTTATTGTAATTAATAAAAAGTTTAAAATAAATAAATTACTTGTTATGATTTAACTGCCAATGTTGGGGGCGATACTGTTGTAATGGGATTATGTCAAAATATTTTATAAATTACCAGTATTGAATATAACAAAGATAATTATAATTTATTAAATCACAATATTAATACATATCAGTTAAATGATAAAATTTAAATATTTAATGAAAATTCATTAAAATATTTAAAAAAAATATAACAACAAAATTAAATTAAAATGGTTGATTTTATTTATGTTGATCCACCATGGGGAGGAATATAATATAAACAACAAAATAATATTGATATATTTATGTATGATGACAATGATGAAAATAAAATAAATATTATAGATATTATAAAATAATTATAATAACATTCTAAATTAATTGTCTTAAAATTACCTTTAAATTACAATATATAGAAATTATATAAAGAATTATGTGACTAATAATATATTAACTAAATTAAAAATTTAGATTCATATGAAATAAATTAAAAATTTATTTTAATGATAATCAAATATATATGAGCAAATTATAATAATAATAATTAAATAATGTATCAATTACTTATTATTATTATAATTTTATTAAAAAAATCATTCTTGTTCTTCTTAATTATAATCTTCGAAACCAAGTTTTTTAATATATGCGTTTATTAATACTAATTCCATCATATATTTTGTTTATAAATATTTTGAGTCATTGTATTATTGTGGATATTTTTAACAATATCTGTCATTATAAAAAATATTATTTAATTTTAAAATATTCTTTTAATATTCAACGAACTATTATTATTATTTGTTAATTTTTTAATTCTAAATTTATTATTTAATAATATTATTTAATTTTTTTGATTTAACCCTGTCTAAATTTTTGTTTTTCTTTTTATTAAATTTATTATATTTTCCATCACTATTAAATGAATACATTTTATATAAGTATGTATATATTATATTTATTATTATTTATAAAATAGTTATATAATTTTTTTTGTATATATAAACAAATCTTATATAAATTTCAATAATTTATTTTTATATAATAATGCAATAATGTATTTTATTATATAAAAATAAAGAGAAACACATACAACACCAATTTTATTAAACAAAAAATATCATTTATTATGTGAATTTTTAAATAATTATTAAATATATAGAAAAAATTATTTAGTACCAGACGCATTATTTGGATATAGTTATTCATCATTTTCTCCAGTTCTAATATATTCTTATTATATATTAGTTAGATTTTCAAAAATAATATTTTATTTGTCATCACTTAGTATAATAGATACACATAATGGATAGAAAAATGAATATTTACCTAATTGTGATTTTTTTACATTTAATAATTTTTAATTATTATTTTTTAATTATATTAAAATTTATTTAATAATATTTAGATAATTTTATATGTTTTGTTTATTCCAATCATTTTCTCTTTTATCTTCTTAATTTAAGTTATTGTATAAATCCATTTCTTATTCATTTTATTAATTTGGTAGATTTTATTCAAAATACATCAATTAATCTTAAATTTTAATAAATGTATGAGTTTCTTTACTAATTGAAGCACCGTAATTAATTTAAGAAATATTAATTAAATTTTAACCAGTTTCTTATTGTATTTTTTAATGTAAATACATCAAATATATAACTTGACATATATATTCTTCTACTTTAAAACGATATTAATTATGATTTTTATCTTTACCCAAAGCTTTAAACAAAGGGATTATGATTTAATCTTCATCCTATTTGGATAAATCTTCTATATATAATTTATCTATATAATGTTCAATCTAACTATATGTTTGATTTAAAATTTTTAGACTGTTTAAAAGTTCTGAAAAAGAGACTTTCTCTCCTCTATTAATTTTGTCAAAAAAATCAACTTGGTTAATAGGGTTTAAAATTGTAGTTATTCTAAAATCCAAACTTGTTTCATATTTTAAGAAATTTTAATAATTTTCTGGTAATTCTTAAAAAAGATATTATTTTAATGTTTCATCGTTACCTATTTTTAAATCAATCCTAAATTCATTTTTAAAAAATTAATATATAGTTGTTAATCGTTATTTTCCATCAATAATATTTTATTTTCCATTTTATTCTCTTGATAAATATATAGGAGGTAGCATATTTTTTATATGAAAAAATGATTAAATCAAATCTTTTTTCCATTTTTTATCATGTACAGATTTTCTTTAAAATTATGTATCAAATAGTTATATTGTTCCATTTTACTATTGGTCATCATTCTTGTCATATATATCATTCACAATAATTTGTAATTCTTTAGAAGATGTTGTAAATTAAGGAATATTGATCATTTTTATATTTATAGAATTTAAATATTAGATTTTATATAAAAAATATTTATGATAATATATTATTAACGCATTAATAATATATAAAAAAGAATTTCAATTTTTAATTTTAATTTTTTTAGAAAATTATTTTATGAAGAATTAGTATAAAACATAAAATATACTAATATAAAACATAAAATATACTAATTAAAGAATATTCAAATATCAAACATATATTTTAAAATATATGTTTGATATTTGAATATTCTTTAATTAGTATATTTTATGTTTTATATTAGTATATTTTATGTTTTATACTAATTCTTCATAAAATAATTTTCTAAAAAAATTAAAATTAAAAATTGAAATTCTTTTTTATATATTATTAATGCGTTAATAATATATTATCATAAATATTTTTTATATAAAATCTAATATTTAAATTCTATAAATATAAAAATGATCAATATTCCTTAATTTACAACATCTTCTAAAGAATTACAAATTATTGTGAATGATATATATGACAAGAATGATGACCAATAGTAAAATGGAACAATATAACTATTTGATACATAATTTTAAAGAAAATCTGTACATGATAAAAAATGGAAAAAAGATTTGATTTAATCATTTTTTCATATAAAAAATATGCTACCTCCTATATATTTATCAAGAGAATAAAATGGAAAATAAAATATTATTGATGGAAAATAACGATTAACAACTATATATTAATTTTTTAAAAATGAATTTAGGATTGATTTAAAAATAGGTAACGATGAAACATTAAAATAATATCTTTTTTAAGAATTACCAGAAAATTATTAAAATTTCTTAAAATATGAAACAAGTTTGGATTTTAGAATAACTACAATTTTAAACCCTATTAACCAAGTTGATTTTTTTGACAAAATTAATAGAGGAGAGAAAGTCTCTTTTTCAGAACTTTTAAACAGTCTAAAAATTTTAAATCAAACATATAGTTAGATTGAACATTATATAGATAAATTATATATAGAAGATTTATCCAAATAGGATGAAGATTAAATCATAATCCCTTTGTTTAAAGCTTTGGGTAAAGATAAAAATCATAATTAATATCGTTTTAAAGTAGAAGAATATATATGTCAAGTTATATATTTGATGTATTTACATTAAAAAATACAATAAGAAACTGGTTAAAATTTAATTAATATTTCTTAAATTAATTACGGTGCTTCAATTAGTAAAGAAACTCATACATTTATTAAAATTTAAGATTAATTGATGTATTTTGAATAAAATCTACCAAATTAATAAAATGAATAAGAAATGGATTTATACAATAACTTAAATTAAGAAGATAAAAGAGAAAATGATTGGAATAAACAAAACATATAAAATTATCTAAATATTATTAAATAAATTTTAATATAATTAAAAAATAATAATTAAAAATTATTAAATGTAAAAAAATCACAATTAGGTAAATATTCATTTTTCTATCCATTATGTGTATCTATTATACTAAGTGATGACAAATAAAATATTATTTTTGAAAATCTAACTAATATATAATAAGAATATATTAGAACTGGAGAAAATGATGAATAACTATATCCAAATAATGCGTCTGGTACTAAATAATTTTTTCTATATATTTAATAATTATTTAAAAATTCACATAATAAATGATATTTTTTGTTTAATAAAATTGGTGTTGTATGTGTTTCTCTTTATTTTTATATAATAAAATACATTATTGCATTATTATATAAAAATAAATTATTGAAATTTATATAAGATTTGTTTATATATACAAAAAAAATTATATAACTATTTTATAAATAATAATAAATATAATATATACATACTTATATAAAATGTATTCATTTAATAGTGATGGAAAATATAATAAATTTAATAAAAAGAAAAACAAAAATTTAGACAGGGTTAAATCAAAAAAATTAAATAATATTATTAAATAATAAATTTAGAATTAAAAAATTAACAAATAATAATAATAGTTCGTTGAATATTAAAAGAATATTTTAAAATTAAATAATATTTTTTATAATGACAGATATTGTTAAAAATATCCACAATAATACAATGACTCAAAATATTTATAAACAAAATATATGATGGAATTAGTATTAATAAACGCATATATTAAAAAACTTGGTTTCGAAGATTATAATTAAGAAGAACAAGAATGATTTTTTTAATAAAATTATAATAATAATAAGTAATTGATACATTATTTAATTATTATTATTATAATTTGCTCATATATATTTGATTATCATTAAAATAAATTTTTAATTTATTTCATATGAATCTAAATTTTTAATTTAGTTAATATATTATTAGTCACATAATTCTTTATATAATTTCTATATATTGTAATTTAAAGGTAATTTTAAGACAATTAATTTAGAATGTTATTATAATTATTTTATAATATCTATAATATTTATTTTATTTTCATCATTGTCATCATACATAAATATATCAATATTATTTTGTTGTTTATATTATATTCCTCCCCATGGTGGATCAACATAAATAAAATCAACCATTTTAATTTAATTTTGTTGTTATATTTTTTTTAAATATTTTAATGAATTTTCATTAAATATTTAAATTTTATCATTTAACTGATATGTATTAATATTGTGATTTAATAAATTATAATTATCTTTGTTATATTCAATACTGGTAATTTATAAAATATTTTGACATAATCCCATTACAACAGTATCGCCCCCAACATTGGCAGTTAAATCATAACAAGTAATTTATTTATTTTAAACTTTTTATTAATTACAATAAGATAAAATTATTGTAATCATTTTTTTTGCTAAATGTGGGCGTGATACACTGTATTTTCCTTCTTCATTTATTTATGGATTAATATTTGTATTTGGCAAATATGGAAAATATTTAAATATTTCTTGTTAAAAATTTACTTACATATATTGAAATTAATATTTATTTGTAATTATATAACAAATTTTATTTTGTTAATCTTTTGTATTTATATTTGTAAAATACAATTCATTTTAATATTTTGATTATTGTATAAATTTTTTCCATAAATAATTTGTTTCTTAATAATTATATGGTGAATATATATGTAATATATAAGGTTCATTTTTTAATTACTAAAATTTATCTATATATGTTTTATAATTCATTTTCATAAATATGTATATGAATATAATTTTGAATATAGTTATGAGTATAGTTATATGTTTTAAATTTATTATATAATAATATATATATAATAATAAAATCAAATTTTTATTTATTCAAGTTTCTTTTTATACTTCATAAATATTAATTAAAGTTTAAAAATTTTACAATAATTATTGTTATTATTCTGACATTAACATAATTAATTATTTTTATTCTTCCATTGCTTTATCTAAACTTTATAATTTTTTTGTTTATTCTAAATTTTCATAATTTACATTTTCTATGATTTTGTTTTATTAATTTAACACAAAATCCATATCATGTAATTTAATTGTTTAACATTGATTATCTTTATTTAATTTATTAATCATTTATGTTTATTTAATATTTTAAAATGTATTATTTTTAACTTCTGATTATACTTCATTAATCTTGTGTTTGGATAAAACAATTCCCATTTTATTAAATATTATTTTGATTTATATTATAAAATATTTTATTTTATATAAATGTTTAAAATTAATTTTATATTATATTAATAATTAATAAAATATGATAGATACTCTTGTAATTACTGGATCTGGATTGAATTTTATATAGTTAATAAGTGTTATTAAAATATTAGAAGAAAATAATATAATGAACAATATTAAAAATATATATACAAGTAGTGGTAGTAGTATAATAGCATTTATGATAGGATTGGGATTAAAAAGTAAAGACATGGAATTAATATTAACAACTTATGATTTTTAATTTGATAAATACAATTTAAATATGACACTTGATACTATATTTTCATTTATTGATAATTATGGATTATATGATTAAAAAATATTATTAGAAATATTATAATATATTGTAGAATATTATAATAAAAAAATAAATCTAAAAAAATCTAAAAATAATAAAACATAATAAAAATGTTTATTAAAATTAGAAGACATTGATTTTAAATTTATGAGTTAAAATCATGGTATAAATGTTTATATTTAAATATCAAATATTACAACAAAAAAGGTATATTTTGTAAGCATTGATAATCCTGAAATGAAACCATATTAAAGTATTTTAGCAACTATATCTATACCATTTGTATTTAAACCATATATTCTAAATAATAATATTTATATTGATGGTTCAACATATATGTATTCGCCTATTAGTAATATATTAAATTCTACAAAATAATTATAAAACTATATTGCTTTTAAATTTAATTATAATTAATTTGAAAATAATATTAAAAAAAAAGATACATATGATAATATTAAAAATATGTATGATTATATTAATATATTAACTAAATATTAATATATTGAAAGATAATCTACTTGTGATAATGATGAAGTTTAAAAACACACAATTAATATTGAAGCACATTACTAAGATGTTTTTAATATTTAAACTTTTTCTATTAATTTTGACCCTTTATAGATACCAGATATTATAAAAAAAACATATGATTAAATTAAAAATAATTAAATATTTTAGAAAAAAATAAAACAAACTTAAGAATTTTTAAAACCATTAATATAAGTTAAAGATTAATGACAATGATTTATAAATTTCATAATTAAATATAATTAGAGTTATTTTATTCTTTATATTTATTCCATTATTATTTACACATGACGCAATTATTTTATTTTTTCATACAAAACCATCTTTCAATACATGGTTTATGAATATAGTATATACAATGAGGACATTTTAGTATATTATTTTATTATATTAATTCAAGTTATTATTTATGATTTGTAATTAATAATTTATCTAATGTTTTTTATTTACATTCTTCTTATGTTTCACTTATTGAACTGTATATTTATTTAAAGTTATTATCTAAATCTGTAATATTTTATTTATTTGTTGTATCGTCGTTAAATAAATTCATAAAACATATAGGACATTCTTATTATTCTTATATTTTTAAACAATGATTTGTTAAATTTTTATATTACAATTATTGTTTATTTTTATTTTTATTTTTTGTATATTCAGTATCAGTGGTTAATAGTTTATATTTTTCGGAAAGTTCATGATTTATTATGTCGCTGATGTCATTGTTTTTTATAATAAATTAATTTGCTTTATTTAAAACTTCAATGCTAATAACTCCTGCATTTTAATATTCAACAAATGTTGTTATTTTTAATACTTTAAATAATACAAAACAACAATGCTTACACATACAATTATTTCTTTTACACCAACTTGTAGAATCGGGACAATCACATTATAATTTTAAATTATTTGAATTTAATTATATTTAATATACTTTTTTTGTTGAACCACATATTTAAAATATAATATTACCATTTTCATTATTTTTTTCTGATTCTAAAAAGTAAATTGGTTCTATAAATATTTTTTAAAATCGTTTTTTTTATTCATATTATAAATTTTTTATAATATTTTCTTTTTATTAATGTTATTGTGGTATTATTTATACCCAATTATCATAATTATCCATTGTAATTAATATTTTTATAATTATAAAAATTGAATTATTAGTTACTAATATATTATATAATACTTTATATAATACTTTATATATATTTCAAATTTAATAATATTGAAAATGGCGCAAAATCATATATAAGAATTGACAGGACCATGTAGGTAATAATGTGATTTATGTTTAAATTTATTTACATGTATAGATTTAAAAGATAATACGGTCGTAATTGATTATGACGATGGAAAAAACCAATATGAATTTCATTGTTAAACATGTATTCATAATTAAGATTATGAATAATGTAAATAATGCGGTAAATATTTATATAGTATTGACAACTTTTAATGCGTTGATGACTAATTTGTATGTAGTTTAAATTGTAAATTAAATATATTAGTAAAACAATTAATAAGACTTCATTAAAAATAAGATTAAAAATAATGAAAAATAATCATGTGTTTTTTTAAAATTATTTTAATTATAATGAAATCATAGCAGAAATTGCTTTACGGATTACTTTTGGATGACCTATATTTTTAATAACATAATCAGAAGAATTTATTATTATTTCTATTTATGTTTGTGTATTGTATTCAATAACTTCTTATGTTATTTTTTTTATTATTTTTTTCCCAATTTATGGAAATTCAGAAAGTATCTCTTTTATAGTCATTTCTTCTTAATCAATATTTTCTTATAATTTATCCATATTTATTATTTTTTATAATATATCAATATCTTGTATAAATAATATTTCAATATAACTTGTATATAAACAATATTATTTATATTTCAAATTTTTTTATTTTTAATTCATTGATATAAATCAATGAATTATTTTATTAATTTCCAATCATTATCGGGATAATATTAAAATGCCGCCCATTATGATTTATATTTAACAGCTTCAATATTTTTAATACTATCATCTGCCAATAATAATTTTTAATCTGGATATTTTTTTTCAATATTAGTATAAGCTTTTTAATATGGTTTTAAATCATAAATATTATAAGGATATATTACTTTTTCATGATTGATATGTTCTTTTAATCCTGAATTTTACATAATAAAATATACCCAATTATATGGAGCATTTGTAAATATACTGTAATTAATATTATTTTTTTAACAATATTCCCATAGATTATTGAAATCGTTTATTTCATTGAGTGTTTATTTATCAAAAAGTTTTATCAATGGTTTCATTTTATCTTGTTAAAAAACAAAATCATTATAATGTTTTAAACATGTGCTTGAATGAGTTTTTTAATTTATCACATTAACGGTATGCCCCAATGATTTATAATATTACTGGTTTAATTATTTGGCTTTCTCATATGGATAATTTGTCTTAACTTAAATAAATTTAATAGATTATTATTCTTAATAATTTAATATTTATTTATTTTTGAGTATTACGCCATCTAAATCCACAAATAAATGATTTTAATTATATTTTATAGACATTGTATTTATTATTTTTTTTATATATAATTTCAAAACTCCTAAATAAAAAAATATTTTTTTTATTTTAAAGTATAATAAGTCTATATATTCATAATAATTAACTATTATTATAAAAAAATTTTGATTATTCTTTTTAAAAGTTAAAAGATGTTCCACATAAAACACATACTACAAATTAACATTTGTCGTCCTTTTAACACAAAATTCCACAATTTTTATTAGGACATTTGGCAAAACATTATTCATTTAATTTTGTTGTATTTGTTTATTAGATTTAACATACTTCAAAAGGAGTGTGATTTTAATTACATTTTAAACATTGATATTTCTAACACATTGGACATTGTATGTTAAAGATTTTTTCATTATCATATTCAATTAATGAATTACAAACTTTGCATTATATTATATTATTTTAATATTATTTTAATATTTATAATCTTTCATTTTCTATCATTTTTTAATGATATTGTGTTCCAACCACAACTTATAATATCATATCATAATTATAATTTTTATCACAAAACATACATTTTATTTCTATTTTTTTTTAATCTATTTTTTAATAAATATATTTTTAGATACAACAATAACATATTTTTTATTTACAACATAATAATTATTTATCAGGATAATCATTTTAACATATTTAACATATTAGATTATCCATTTTTGATTAATCAAAAAATTTAAACTGTCAAAATAATAATTATTGGTATTATTAAATATAGTAATTACAATTATTATTTCAATATTTTTTTTATAATACTATATAAATAATTATAATGATATTTTAAATAATATCTGATATTTGAATAATGGATTAATAGCACGATAAATTTATAAAGATTATTGAAAATAGGACAGATATAGGTAATCAAAGTAAAAGAATTTATAAGAGAGTTTTAAATAATATTTATAATAATGTATTAATTTAAAAAAATAAAAGTAAAAAAAATAATATAAAAAAAGGTGGAGATGCAACCGCAATAGTTAATGTAAGTAAAACATTGGATAATATTACATTTATAAAATTTAGAAATATGATTAATAAATGCTATAATTTGAAAGATAATCTTGAATAAATAATTTAAATTTTATATATGATGAATTTTTTAATAAATAATAATCATATAAAAATGTCAGCAATTGAAGCAAAAAAATATAATAATTATTATAATGAATTACAAGCGAAAAAAAGAGAAATATTAAATTCTAAATATTTTTAAGAATAATCTCGAAATAATAAAAATTATATAACATTTGAAGAATAATAAGAAGTATTTTAAAAATTATTAAAATACAATGAAAGATTACTTAGAAATTTGAAAACAACTAATTAATCTTTTATTAAAAAGGCATATGAAATAAATTAAAAATTATTAATGTTGGCATTTTATACAATATTAAAACCTAAAAGAAATGTTTATTATGATGTAAAATTAATTAAAAATCTAAAAGATATTGATTTCAATGATGATAATGATAAAAGAAATTATTTAGTTATATTGAACTGTGATAAAGGGTGTAATATTAAAAGCATTTAAGATTAAAATTAAATATCTGAAAATGAAAAATGTGCTGATTAAGATTGTGATTTAATAAAAGTTGATATTAATACTATGACTTTTGGTAAAGAACCATATATATTATTTGTTGAAAATAGTTATAAAACTGTTAAAACATATGGTAAAAAAGTATATAAAGTAAATAACCAATAATTATTAGATTTAATTATTTAAAGTATTTGGTCTTTTCCACGAGAAGTACTATTTTAAACTTGGTAATAGTATTAAAAAAAGAATGCAAATGGATACTCTAATAGTAATTTTACACGATTTTAACAAAATGTAATGGAATAATATACTGGCATAAGAGCAAGTGTTAATATATTTAGACACGCAAGAATAAATCACGAATTTGATTAAGGTAATTTCACTTCTGGATAATAATTATTGGATATGAGTGATTAAATGGATCATAGTGTAGATATGTTATTAAAATATAATTAAAAACCAGAAATAGAAAAATAAGTTTCTGAAATAAAAAATAAAAAATTGAAATAATAGTAATAAAATATTTAATAACAACCTATTGACAAAGATACACTTATTACAGTTAATGGCAAAACTTATAAATTAGTAAATTGATTATAAAACAATAAAATAATGTCAAACTTTATATTAAATTAATAATAAAATGACAAAAAAAGAAAAAGATACGAAGATGATTAAGATTATAATATACTTGATGAATAATAATTATTATAATCTATTATGATTTATGATATTTCTGACCCATCATAATCATTTGTTGGTTTTACTTCAATAAAACCAAGAATATACTTTAAAAATTAAGTCCAGAGGTAAAGGAAATAACAAAATTAATTAGATAAAAATTAATCAAAATTATAATAATATTTTAAATATAAAGACATGGGAGTATATGCGAGTTATAAAGTTATAGGAACATAAAGTTAAGATGAAAGTTAATAATAATTTAAAAAAAGAATTTAATAACACTATCCAGAATATTTTAAACTAAATACAGTGAATACAAAAATAGTAGAAAGTTTTAAATAAGAATAAAATAAATATAAATTACAAAATGAATAAGAATATTTTGTAATACAGTAAAATATTAATAATATTATAAAAATAGAAAAACATACATAAAAAATAGAAATTAATAATTAAGAACCAGATTAATTTGCATAGTAATTGACAGAAATGGAAAAGTTTTAATACGAAGATCCATATTTTCAATTTTATAATCCTTATTTTTATGAAGAATTTAATAACTAAATATTATGATTAAAAAAATATTAATAAAAATAAAAATAATTATTAATTAATATATTTCATATTTAATAACTATTCAATTTGTCTATTAAATTTTTATTTTGTTTATTGTAATTTCTTGGAAAAGTATTTAAATCCATAAAATAATTTAATTAATCATGGGATGTAATTTAAAAATTTTGTATAGCTTAAATAATGTTATTTTTAACAAAAAATTTTAAATTTTTCGATTAATTAGTTTTTATGATTGTTAGTAATTCAATTTAATTATTATACCATTCAATATTTTTTTAAATTTATATTGTTTATAACTAAAAAAAATATCCTTATTTTTATGATTAATATATCTATTTTTTATTTTCAATTAATTTTTTTTATTTCAAATAAGTATTATAATGTATATTTTTTATTTCTTGTATTTTGTTTATTACATATTTATCGTGTTCGGTATAATCTTTATTATTTTTAGTTTCGTAATCAAATTCATACCAATCCCATACAAATTATGTCTTTGAATTTTTTTATTAATTATGTTATTCCAAATCATATATGTTTTTTGGTTACTATTCATTATTATATTCATCTTCATATTCAGAAGATATGTCGCTATAATAATCTAAATTTGTCATTTTGAATTATGAAGATGAAATTGTATCATAATATATAAATATAATTTAATAGTAATAATCATTATGGAGTTTTATATAAAAATTTTATTAATAATTAATTTAATCAATTATTAATAGATTCAAGATCTTAAATTCTTTATTCCAAAAGTTATATTTTTTAATTAAGTTCTTTAATAGAATTAACTAATATAAAATCCATTGCGTTTGCATCATATTAAAGAAGTTCTATTTCTTATTGTTATTATTATTCTTCTTCATTTTGTGTTTCATTTTCG
>JACCDJ010260592.1_pt1 | contig 21180 bp, 37 predicted proteins | sample 7444481 | NCBI WGS metagenome assembly JACCDJ01 (sample SAMN15323435, study PRJNA562643) | freshwater metagenome | isolation source: river surface water | place: USA:Blue River Watershed | collected 2017-08-15 | reverse complement strand
TTGCAAAAGCTGTAGAGATTACAGACATGCAGCTGGGCTATGTTAGCGATGAAGCTGACTTTGGCGAGTTGCGAGTGTACTTTAACACTGACACTTGGAACGTTAACACAGACGGACTAATTTACACTGACAGCGAGTTTAAACAAGACCTTATGGCGTTTATTGCTGAGCATGGACTTGTAGTAGACCTGTGCTATAGCGAGCAAGGCATGCAAGGCGATGACTATGTGTCGCTGGACGTGGGCAAAGACTTTTTGGACAGCTGGGCTGCTAAGTTTGGCGTAGACAGCGTTAAGGAGGCTATGTATGCTTAACGACAAACAAAACAAACTGCTGCTTGAAGCTGTAGACTTACTGCACCGCGCGGATGCATTAATGCAGCAAGGGTGGGGCAAGGAAGAAGGCGAAGAGTTGTACTGTATACACAATGCCATTGAGTGCGCAGCTGACGACATATTGGATTACATACAGGCAAACAACCCTGAGGACATTGATGCTTAACAATATTTTACAGTGGGCAGGCACTGTATGTCTGCTCACTATGTATGTCCTAATGAGCTTTTATCCACACCTTCACCCTTGGAACATTGTGGCTGGAGTACTTGGAGGCATTTGCTACTTGACTTGGACTGTGCGGGTGCGGAATACTCCACAATTAATTGTCAATGCAGTTGCAATAACCATTGGGCTTGCAGGGTTATTCAAGGCATGGGGTTGACAGTTTGGGCAAGCTCTGCTATACTATAGGCTAAGTTAACAAGGAGCGAACATGTTAAACATTTCTAAAATTGTCAAAACCTACTCGGGCAAGATGGGTTGTATGTGCGGGTGCCGGGGCAAGTATTCCTACACCGCAGACGGAGCTGCCAACCACGGCCCAGGCTATGACGTACAAGACAGCGTTAACGAACGCTCTGTGCGTATTATTGCAAAGAAGGTACTAGCCAACCCAAACTGCAAGTGGGAGGACAACATTGCTTTCGTAGAAGACCGCGTTAAGGGTCGTATCCAAGTAATCTACTTCAAGGAAGCCCTATGATTACTGCTGAAGCTCTACAAACCCTAATCAACTACCGTGCCCCTGAGCTGACACGCTTGGTCAAGGAGGGCGGGTATAACGGTCCTGCGTTCAGCTCATGCCGCTTCCTGGGCATTACTAACGGTGGTCAGATATGCTATACTGCTGTCTTCCTTGTGGAGGGCGGCACTGACAGCGCCAAAGTGTTCATTACCCACAGAGCCGGAAGGGTTACTGCCGAGGTTGACAAGAACGCATTTTGGTAATATAATATACACATACTAACAAGGAGCGAACCATGCGAGTAGAAGACCTTATTGCAGAACTGCAACTCATGCCACAGGATGCAGAAGTCCACTTCCAATACAACTATGGCGACCACTGGCGTACTCAAGTAGCACCCAAAGTTGACAGCATTGAGCTGGGCCTTGTAAAATACAGTGACTACCACCGTATGCCCAAAGTGGTAGAGCCCGACTGGGACGAGGAAGACGCTGACGAAGTCGACGGCAAACAAGTTGTCTTAATTGGTTGACAACAAACCCAAATCCAGTTATAATACACACATCAACAGCAACTTAGGAGCGAAACTAAAATGGCTACACGTTCAACTATTGCCCTGGAATACGCAGACGGTACAGTAGACAAGATTTACTGCCACTGGGACGGCTACTTGGATAACAACGGCGTTATCCTGTTCAACAACTACAAGGATCCGTTTAAAGTGCAACGCCTCATGGACTTGGGTGATGTAAGCTCGCTGGGTCCTGACATTGGCGACAAGCACGACTTTGACTGCCCGCACAAATACGGCACTCCGGAGTACCAGCAGTGGCAAGACGACAAGCGTGAAGTGACTACGTTCTACGGACGCGACAGAGGCGAAACGGGTACGGGTGCTCAGCGTTACAAGGACTTCGCTGACTATCGCAAGAACGCACAGTTTGAGGAATACAACTACATTCTGCGTCGTGACGGCAACTGGTATGTTGAGTTTTACGGCGACTTTGACGGCTTGCTGTCTGAGGCATTTGAATTCCAACGAGCACAGGAAGAAGCATGACACGCGAGGAAATGCAAGAGGAACTGGAGGAGCAAGACTTCCAGTACATTATGCACAAAGACGGCGGAGTTGAAATGCTTCGCACTATGTTGTTCTACGGATTCGTTGGGTACAGTAATTATACCGACGAAGAACTTGAACTTGAACTAGCTGAAAGGAACGCACTGAAATGAGTAAACTAGCAGAGCTAGCCTACGACATTGAGCAACTATACATCGAGGGCCTGCACCCTACGAAAATTGCTCGTGAACTAGAATGCCCGTTGAGCTTGGTCTATGACTGGCTTGAACAGTACGGTGTGAGCGAAGGTGCAGAAGAAGCAAGCCCGTTCAACACGATTAACAGCTAGTTCGCTCCTAGCAACCCTGCGGGGGTCCAGGGTATTGGCCCCCACCCTTTTGGTTGACAACAACCTCTTTTGGTGCTATAATATACACATACTAAGGAGAGCGACATGGCAACTATCCAAATTGACGGACTGAACAAGACCCAGCGAGCCCTCGCAGACATCATGTGGGGCATGGACAGCAAGGATCAGGTCATTGCGTTTATTTCCAGCCTGCGTGGACAGCAACAGCGTGATGCCCAAACTGTCCTGGAAATGATGCTGTGGGCCATCTGGGACGAGTGCGAAGATACCCTGGAAGCCAGCCAGGTTATTGATCAGTTTAGGTTGACTGGTATCTAATTTGGTGCTATACTATAGGCTAAGTTAAACAAAAGGAGCGACACATGAACATTTCCAATATCGAGCAGTATGTGGATGGCAAGAACCGTTGGGGCGCCTTGTTCGGCAACAAGCCTTTGAGCCTGCTGAACGCTAAGGATCGTCAGAAGATTGCAGACAGCATTGACGCAGACCTTAGCCCAGAGAACCTCACCTGCGATGGCGAACTGCCTCGTGCAGAAGTGCAACGCCGCTACAACTTCCTGACTCGCTGTGCCCAGGAACTTCGTAGCATTGATCCTGCTGTAACCTTTTACGAATTCAACTAAGGAGCGACTATGCCTAATTGGTGTAACAATACCGTTGAAGTAACCCACAAAGATCCGGAGAAACTCCGTGCGTTCGTTGAAGCAGTCAACGAAGGCAAGATGTGTAACTTTGTTGTTCCTGTGCCAGAGAGTCTGCATATCGTAGCAGGTTCTGTAGGCGATCCTGTAGAGCAGAAGAAACTGGAAGAAGACACTGCCCGTAACCTAGAGGTTCACGGCTATGGCAACTGGTATGACTTCTGTGTAGCTCGTTGGGGCACCAAGTGGGATGTTGATCCCTACGACAAGGTAGAGTTTGACCCTAAGGGTGTGACCTTTGGCTTCGACAGTGCTTGGGCTCCTCCTGTTGGTATTTACGAAGAGATGCTGGAGCAAGGCTTTGAAGTTCGTGCCTACTACTACGAACCCGGCATGAACTTTGCAGGTATTTGGGACAATGGTAGCGATGACTACTATGAGATTCCCAGCACCAGCGAAGCGTGTCGTGAAGAGCTCCCCAGTGAGCTTGATGAGCAGTTTGGGATCTCCGAGAACTTGGAGATGTGGGAAGAAGAAAACGAAGAAGAGGAAGAAGAGAATGACGCCAAGTAAAGAGGCCATGGACCAGTTAGAGCAGATCTTAAGGTCATGGATTAAGGGTGATGAGTAAACTAGAGTTTTACGCTCGTCCACTGGTTGCCTTTGATCCCAGCAACAAGGATCATAGGCGCTGGTACTATGAGTTCGTGGAGTACGGCGGTTGGGGCAAGTGTCCAGTTAGGTTCGTTTGCCCTGACGAATCGGGCAGTGATTTGGTTAAAATGATTACCCGATTACTGGTTGAATATTACATCCAAAAGGAGTTCGAAAGATCTACGAAGAAAACGGTTGTCCAAAAAGGCAAGAAAACGGTTGACAAACAACCAAAAAAGTAATATAATTTGAACATGCTAAGGAAACTGGCATATAACTTAAACCACAGAAAGAGAGATACACACATGGCTACTGATAAACTTTTTACCGTTTGCGGCGTTTCTAAGCACCCTGATTTGGGTTACAAAGTTCGTTTCGCAACTGACATTATGCGAATCAAGAACCTCGCAAAGTCAGGACACGAAGACATTCGTCTGGCTGAGCTGGACAAGGCTGTTTCCAAGTTCGAAGCAGTTAACATGATCAAGGCAATGGACGAGTTCCAAGATGCGGCTGCACAGTCTGCAATCGCTGAGTACCTTGAAGACAAAGCACCTAAGGCTCCTAAGGCCGCAGTTGCTACCAAGGCCAAGGCTGCTACCAAGGCCAAGGCCACCAAAGCGCCTGCTAAGAAGGTTGATGCTGACCTCGAAGACGCTCCGTTCTAAGCAATGCGGTACGGGTGCTCTCTAAGTGAAGATTACCAACCACATCGGGTGGTCATCCGTGACTTTGAGAGTACCCCCAAAGGCCGCGTTCTATGCATCATTGCCAGAGACAATCTGCATGAAGCAAATCAAATCGCACAGGCAATCTGTGATCTTTTAAATCAACAATACCAAAATGAGCTGGACTCAATACGAAGTGTGGGCCGAGATTGATGGCCACCAAGAACTGATTGAAACTACACATAGCAAGAAAGAAGCACTCCAACTGGCAGAACGAACGTTCAATGACGGGTGCGACTTGGTTGAAGTGTTTGAAGAAACCAGTGATGGTGACTATGAGTCGGTCAGAAGACTAAGTAGATAACACATAGGGCCTATAGCTCAGTTGGTTAGAGCAGTGGACTCATAATCCATTGGTCGTAGGTTCAAGTCCTACTGGGCCCACCATTCATCTGCCCGTAGCTCAACCGGATAGAGCAACGGCCTTCTAAGCCGTAGGTTGGGGGTTCGATTCCCTCCGGGCAGGCCACCGTTGTAAAAATACAACAACCATTTGGTTGACAGTTTGGTCGTTCTTTGCTATACTATAGGCATACTAAAGGAGCGAACTATGTTTACACTAGAATCTAAAGAAAACTACGATACACGTCACGGCGGTCCTTTTGACCGTGGATCAGCAGACAGCTACTATGGCCGTCCACGTGACCCGCACTTCTATGTAGGCGGCACTGGCACCAGCGAGCGTGTCACAGAGCTTACACCCGCAGAAGTTCAGGCCTACCTAGCAGGCTACCAGTACAACGAGCAGTTTGGCGACAAAAAGTCCTGGGACTAAATGGTTGACAAGCCAGCCCAAATTTGCTATACTGTAGGCTAAGTTAAACAAAAGGAGCGAACCTTATGATGCTAGTAATCGACACGCAGTACATGGAAAACTATGGCGCCCACGATTGGGACGGCCGGGGCGAGTGCCCACAGTACTGGAAAGCCAAAGGCGGCTCGGAGTTCAAGGTTACTGGCATCCCCCGCAACGTCGATGTAGACCATGTGCTGTTCATGTTGGGCCAGGAAGTTCAATGGTCGGACAACGGTTCAACCAGCACCGTTATTGGCACACACATCGAAGAGGATGACTACCTCAGCTGGTTCGAGAAGAGCCAGTTGGAGTACGATGGTCGTGTGGTGTTCGCAGAGCCCAGCATCAGCTACACGGACCTTTGCATTGAAGAGCAGGCACGTCAGCAAGAGTACGCTGAAATTGCCGCAGACCTTGACGCAATCTACTACGGAGCCTAATATGAACTTCAGAGACCTTCCACCAGAACAAAAGATCAACGAAATCATCACAGCCGTGGCCTTTGTGGCATTTGTAGTACTTTTGTGCTTGATGCCAGACTTGACACGATAGTCCAAAGACAGTATACTATAGGCTAAGTTAAACAAACAAGGAGCGAACGATGTCTGTAACTAACTACACCAAAGAGCAAGTCGAGCAAATCGTCAAGGAAGCCCAGCTGGCTGCTCGACAAGCCGCAATGGACTTTTTCTACGACAAGCTCAAAGGCAAGGACCAGTACGCCTGTGGCTTTGCTTGGGTTAACATCTACAAGGTCCGGGGCAACACCAAGGTGGGCCGTGCGCTGAAAGAAGCAGGCATTCGTCCTAGCTATACCGGCGGCCTGCAGATGTGGAACCCAAGTGGCATGGGTGTGCAGAATGTGGACACACTAGAAGCGGGCGCAGAAGCAGCAGCGGCAGTGTTCACCAAGTATGGCTTTGAAGCCTACGCTGGTTCACGTTTGGACTAAGGAGACCGCAATGGCACAATGGCGAGTAGGTTTTACTGTTTATCTCAACGAAGAACAGACCCAAACTACCAGCGACCTAACCAATTTGGAAGCGGTGGTAGAAGCATTCCAACCCACGCAGGCAGAAGCCATGGTAAGGGCACAATATGGCGGCCGAGCGCATATTTGGTACTGTCGTCCTGCTTGACACGGCGAGCGAGCGACAGTATAATTAATTTTTAACGACACAGGAGCGAACAAATGGGACGACCCGCAGGCAGTAAGAATCGAGTGATGACGTTGGAAAGCCTCAAGAGCATGAGTGCTGACACCAAAAGCCTTGCACAGGACACTATCAAAAAGGATCTTAGCCGTGAAACAGACGAGCAGATTATGGCACGTTTGGGACAGCGTTTTGAGATTCTAGAAGACATGACTCGTGCTGTAAAGAAGGGTGATGTTCGTGCTATGATTGTCACAGGCCCTCCCGGCGTTGGTAAATCCTTTGGTGTAGAGAAAGTACTAGGCAAGCATGATGTGTTTGCTGATGTAGCCAATGACAGCAAGCTCAAGAAGTACGAAGTAGTCAAGGGCGCGATGAGTGCCATTGGCTTGTACAAGAAGCTCTATGAGTTTTCGGATCGTAAATGTATCCTAGTGTTCGATGACTGTGACAGCGTACTGTTGGATGACTTGAGCTTGAACATTCTCAAAGCTGCGCTAGACAGCAGCAAGAAGCGTACTATCCATTGGAACACTGACAGCAGACTGCTGCGTCAAGAGGGTGTGCCCAATAGCTTTGAGTTCAAAGGCGGTGCTATCTTTATCAGTAACATCAAGTTCGACCACGTGAAGAGTAAGAAGTTGCGTGATCACATGGAAGCATTGGAAAGCCGTTGCCACTATTTGGATCTTACCATTGATACTACACGTGAAAAGATCCTACGCATTCGCCAAGTGGTACGCGACTGTGGCATGCTGGATGACTATGCATTTGATGATGCAACTAAGACAGAAGTAGTTGAGTTCATTGAAGCTAACAAGGATCGTATGCGTGAGCTGAGCTTGCGTATGGTGCTTAAGGTAGCGGACTTGCGTAAGAGCATGCCTGCTAACTGGGCAGCTGTAGCAGAGGTTACTTGTATGCGCCACTAAGAGCGCAGAAAGAATAGACTGATCCGATTCGCTCCCGGTAGGTCTATTGTAGTACGGCGGTGAGTAGATTCGCTCCCGAAAATCGCCGGAGTTGGGCCCCAGGATATTCGAGTCGCTCCCGGTATCCTGGGGATTTTTTTGATTGAGATTTCGGTGAGGGGGTCGGGGTATATATTATATTTTTTGTTGTTTTTTTACAACAGCGCAAGCCTAAATTTTCATGGTATATAGGTGTAAAATCACCACCCTGAGAGGAATTAGTAGCTATTTAAAATTTTTCGCGCACCAATTTTTTTACCCTGCAGGACCTCTTCGGGCTATATAAACATATGACAGCCTCCAACTTAGATCCCCGTGAATTTGATAACTTATGCTACGAGCAAAGCCGCCGTATTAAACAGTTGCCCCTAAATGATCAATACACGCAAACCATTGAATACCGTGGACAAGTATACCACTACGATCCGGACTATGATTGTTTTTATCCCCGTGTAGAGTGGAGCAAGTTAAGTTATTGGGATCGTTATGGTTGGATTTGGGTTGCAGTAGTACTCACTGCCATTGCCGGGCTTGCTGCTGTTTAAATACCCATTTCCTTGAATAGCGCATTTTCGTGTAAATATCTATACTGTGCGCGAATACTATATATTGACACTAGACCCAAGAGTACACGAAGTGTTTACGTGGATTGAAACTAACCAGTTAGACTACGAAGTACATTTAAATCGTACACGCTTTTGGATTGACGAAACTACTAAAACACATACTGAATTTCAGTTACGCTTCAGTGATTGTTGCGGGCGAGTTGATGATAGTTTGGATAGACTTACTGGTTTACCCAAAGTAGGTGTGCTAGATTCTAGGCCCAAGTAAGCAAAAATAAACAACGGTGTTTGTCATACTTGAACGCTACACAGGCTTCACTACTATTATGACTGTTAGTAGTAGCCCATGCCCAGCGTTGATAGTGTCCACCTATATACTGCTCTAACCATGTTTCCAATGTGACAAATCCTTGCACCCAATCATGCTGATTGTCCAGCTGGGGCCACGGTGCTAGAGCTATGTACTCAAAATCATGTGATTCTGGCAAATAGTAACGGTAGGCCATACAATATTTATGGGGCAGGGCTAACTAGAGCCCTCTTCGTGCTAGCCGTTACCGCTTCGCGGCTTAGTAGCTTTTAGCCGGCGCTTCGCGAGTGCGATTTTTGCGCTGCCGCTTCGCGTTGAAAAATTTGCGCGGTGGCTTCGCCCTATTAAGCGTCTACGCCCTTGAGTACTAGGAAACTTATTGTGGGTGCGTCGTTGGCTGTAACTGCCACTGGTACATACACACTGATACGGAAACTACCGTTGCTGACCAATGTTGCTTGTGGGATATAAATGGTGGCTGTATTACTACCGCCAGTACGATTAACTATGATACGATCCGTGTTTGAGACCAATGTATTGTTAACTGTAAAACTAAATGTACCTGCGGCTGCTGTAGTGTTAAACAAGGTAATTAGTCCGCTAAGTTTGTTTATGCTCACAGCCGTTGTTCTTGAAGTTGCTTGTGTTACTGTACCGCCTTGTCCTGTGCTGTAGCCCATACCACCAGTGTTGTTTACTCTAAGTTGTGAAGTAAGTGTGCCCACGGTAACAATGCTGGTTGATCCTGTCCATGTGCTCAATGCTGTGTTTTCCACGTTGCCCAAACCCACAGCAGATTTGCTAACACCTGATACTGTGCCAGTGAATGTGGGATCAGTAAACATAGTAGCTTTGGATTCATTGGTCACATTGCCCAGGCCTACCATTGCGGCTGTAATACCGCTGACAGTGCCGCTGAATGTTGGGCTAGTTTGTGTGACTAAAACTCCGCCAGTTCCTGTATAACCTGTCAGTGCTCTTGAATTGATTGTTGGGTTGCCCGTGAATGTTGGGCTAGTGAACATGGTAGCTTTGGATTCATTGGTAACTTGATCTAGCCCAACCATTTCTGCTGTGATGCCTGTGACTGTGCCGGTAAACGCAGGACTTTCCAGTGTTGCGTACAAGTTTAAATCTGGAGTACCGGTGAAGTTTGCCCAGTCTAGATAATATGCGCCGTCGTTGCCGTCCAGTGTATCCGCATCCACGTTGACACCGCCCGCGGCAATATCAGCTGCCGGTTTCCAAGCAGTGCCGTCCCATTTTAATACTTGACCTACTGTAGGTGGAGTAGATGCTGTGTCCACGTCACTGAGTGCGTTGATGCTGGCACCGATAACGCCCGACACAGTTAAGTTACCTGTAATACTGGTGCTCTTACCCAAGGTAATTGTGCTAACACTGGTACTGATTGTTGAACCACTGAATGTGATCAAACCAGTTGTGGCCACAGCATTACCGCCAATAGTTGATCCTGCTGGCAAATTAACAATACCTGTTCCCAAGTTTACAGTACCAGTAAACGTTGGGTTGGTAAACATTGTGGCTTTTGATTCGTTGGTAACGTTGCCTAGACCTACAAAAGTTTTATCAACAGTTGTGGGACGCCACGTACTGGTAGCTGCATTCCATCTTAAAAACTGGTTGTTAGTTGGAGCATTTGCTCCTGTGGCCTCAACATCACCAATATCGCTGATAGCATTGATTGTGGTGCCGCCGCCTACTACACTGATAACTCCATTTAGAATAGTTACTGTAGTACCGTCTACTTTGACTAGACCTAGTGTAGTTGTTGTAGCAGCTCCTAGTACGGGCTTGTCAGTTAAGTCGTTGTAGCTGCCGGAAAATATTGCTGGGCGATTGGTTAAATCCAAATAACTGCCTGAAACTGCCACGGGCGAGAATACAGGAATTGTGGGTTTGTTTTGTATGTTGGCCCAGTCTAATCTAGAATTGACCCAATCTCTGTTGGCCAGTGTCCAGCCACCTTTTAGACTACCGTTAAATATTCGTAGGGTTTTTCTGTCGTTGTCGTAGAAAATTTCGCCGAGACTACCACCAATGGAATCAAGACTGCCTTGTGTTTTTGATTGTAATCGTATGCTGCGGTTAACTGAACTCATGGGTATATTCCTAGTTATAACTAGTATATTTACCCAAATTAATTAGTCCTTGGAATAGTATTCGTAGTTAACGCTGGTAGGGTTTTCTCTACGAATCTTAGCACCGTTTTTTAAGTGGAACCGTTTGGCCATTTCAGTTTGTGGGCTTAGTGTAACAATGTTTTTAATATCCTTGTATTCACTTTTTAGCCACTCAGCTGCTGCTTTGATTAGTTGTTGGCCAGCACCCGGAGCATAAGACCAAATTGTATAAAATACCGCAACATCATGTGTTTCTGCTAGAGTTTTTAGATCTTCCTCGTCTTTGGGAATATCTCGTAGCCATTGCATACACGTAGCCGCCAACACTTCCTCTCCTGCTTTAAGGATAAGAATTTCAGCTAGTTCGTTAACTCGCTGTTCAATAGGAATGTGCGGACGAACTGGATCGTCCTTGATAACTTTTACAAGTGGGTCGTTGATGTCTTTGATGTGATGCAGCTCCATGGTGTACTCCGGTATTATATGCGTATTTATTATAACACCAGAAAAAATCGATTACAAGTCGATTACACCATGTCGTCGCCGGGCAAGTTGTTCAAAAGCTCACGTAGTTTGCTAGACTCAACGTTTGCTTTGACTTTTGGAGCAGGAGTAAAACTGTTAGGATCAACTTCTCCAGTTTGCGGATCTACTACAGTTTGACGCTGTTTAATTTGGTTAAGCAAACTAGATCCTGCACTTGGAGCGCCATTTCCATAACTATCTTCATCAGCCAAATCTGTAATACGCAAACTGTCAATGTTGAACTCTAAATCAATCTTTTGTCCAACACCGCTTGAACTACGAGTTTTCATCAGCTGAATTTGATAACGACCACGTTCACGCATAGCTCGACTTGTAAAGATACCAAACACGTTATCTGCTGTCTGAATCTTACTAAGTCCGCCTGAAATATGGCTATGATCAAACTCAACTTCTTCAACAGCACCTCGGTTCAACTGTGCCGCTGTTACACAAATACATTGTTTTTCCATTGAGAGATTTCGCAGTTCTTCACTAACATATTTGTCTTTAACAAACAAGTTTTCTGCGCTAATCTTACGTCCAATGGGCATCAGCAAGTCCAAGTAGTCTACTAATAGTACATCTACTTTACGTTCCATTTTGATTTCATATTCCTTCATATAGGAACGTATGTCATTTACGGTCTTCCCAGACGGCATATACTTGACTTGAAACTGTCCTGATTTTTTGCCAATCATTTTAATTTTCATTTCAACATCGTCAATGTTTTTAAACACATCTTTTGTTGGCATTCCAGTTAACATGGCATCCATACGCATAGATACCAATTCTTCACTAAGTTCAAGACTTAGATAAATCACATTCAATCCTTGTAGTGCCCAGTTCAGACCTAAGTTTGCCAAGAACAAACTCTTACCTGCGCCTGAACCGCCTGCAAATATATTCAGTTCGCCTCGATTCATACCACCAAACAGTTTGTCATCAATGGCTTTCCATCCAGTGCTGATCTGTCCGTTTTTATCTTTGATACGCATCAATCGACTTCTCGGATCTTCAAAGTAATCTGTACCCATGTCTTTTTGTAAGCCAATTTGTACAGCCTTCTTGATCTTTTCTTCTACAGTACCATACTCACCTTTTTCCAACATGTCAGCACTTTCAAGAATTGCTCTTTCAAGTCCTTTATGTCTTGTAAAAGTTTCAAAGTCATTGAGTAACCAGTCAAAGTGTTCTTCTCTAAGATCGCTAGGAACTCTAAAGTCCACACCTGTGGCCGCATTAACGATTGTTTCTGTTGGAACTACACTATGCTCTTTAACATAGTTATTAATAAACTCTGCACTAGTTTGTAGTTTTCTATCAAATAATGTATGGTCAAAAATTGCTTGGCAACGACTAAATGTTGCCGCATCTGCCAGCATCATTTCTAAATAAACTTTTTGTATTTCAAATCCGTAATCAGTATTTTGTTTCATCTTTTAATTATACACGTTAATTGAATACTCGTACACCGTATTGAGCTTCGAAGTTACGAGCATCCACATGGTCATTTACTATGGGACGACCTTTGATGTTAAGGCTAGTGTTCAACAACATAGGACAGCCAGTCAGTTCGTACCAAAGTTCTAAAAGTTTTCTGAACGGGCTTCCATCGTTTGGTACGCTCTGAACGCGACTAGTACCGTCCCTGTGAACGATAGCAGGATATAAGTCAGGGTTCCTACAATGAGCGACGACTTGCATATACCTACTATTATTCCAACCGCTAGGCATAGTAAAGTGACTATGCAATAACTCTTCCAAAATTGCCGGCGCAAAGGGTCTAAATTCTTGTCTTTGTTTAATTTCATTTACTCGATCTTTGATATCTTTATCTCTTGGGTCAGCCAACAAACTCCTGTTACCCAATGCACGTGGTCCAAACTCTGCACGGCCTCGGGCAAGTCCACAAATTTTATGTTCTAACAAATGATTTACAATTTCTTCGTTAGACGCACGACTTCCCATGTCTAATCCTAAGAAAGGATTGTTCCAGTCTGTATAGTCCCTCCAGTCTGGATTTTTAGCCAATACTGCACCTATAGCACTGCCTGCATCGCCTGGATCGGGGTATATCCAAGTATTTTTAAAAAACTTTCCGGTGTGTCGATTAGCTAGACAATTCAATGCACAACCGCCCATTATCACTAGGTTATCGCTAGGGTTAATGGAATATGCATAACTTAATGTTCGCAAAAATAAGTCTTCATATATAGACTGCGTGGTTGCGGCAATTTCAAAACTATCTTTAACAGACAAATCAGGACGCCAGTCTAAACAACCTCTGTGTAGATTCTTTTTAAAATGTACTAAACTACCCATGTCCCATGTTGGCACAGCAACGAAGTCGTTGAACATGTTTGCGTATAGTTTATTTGGATCACCGTATGCAGACATTCCCATCAAGATATATTCGTCTTCATTGGGTTTCAAACCAACACGCTGAGTCATGGCGCTATAGAATAACCCAATGCTATGTGGATAACTTGTGCTGTGAAGTTTTTTAAGACGATTACCCTTTGCACTCCAAATAGTGAGTGTTTCAAATTCTCCAATAGCATCAATGACTACCACAGTCGCATTATCAAATGGACTAGTAAAATAGCCAAGAGAGGCATGAGTGTGATGATGAGAATTATAGTGTATGGGTGCATGTATATCGTACTTAGCCAAGTACTTCTTGATATTATTGTCACTCCACTTCCACCCTTGTCCGGCTTGTAGTTGTCTAAAGGTTTTTAATATTGGTTGCTCGTACCAATAAATCTTATCAGGATTGCCCCATTTGTGTCTTGCAAATTCAACTAGTGTGTGGTTTAAGTTTCTGTCGTTTTTAGTTTTACTGAATCGTTCAGCATGACTAGCAAATGCTAATTTTTCGTCACAAAATACAGCTAATGCTGCATCGTGGCTGTTTCCGGAAATTCCCCAAGATATCATTTGTAAATGTACGGATCTCTTTCTTTTAATTCTTTAAGTCGACGCTGTGTTCGAATAAATTTAAAAGGATTTTTAATAAATTGCCAAATTTTATACATCTGTTTCCTCCTTAAACCACTTCTTGGCCCTTAATTGTATTTTAAGGCTGTTGGATTCTTTTGCTTGGATAATCAACCATAATGTTGCTAGACGTCCAAGTTTTACCACAGCATCGTTTACATCCTTCACTCCATTGGGCCAATCCGGCATACTAACTGACCACCCGTATTCGATTGCTTGTTCAACTGTGCGTGGACCTTCGTGATCTCTATCTGGAACTAATACAATTTCTTTTCCTAATTGTTTTAACAACCAGTTTTGACTGTCTTTAATTTCAGCGCCAAGTAATGCACATCCGTCAATACTTATCGCATCGAATGGGCCTTCGCAAACAATAACGAAATCTCTATCATACGTTTGACGATCCAAGTTAAACACATAACCTGGTTGTTGCTCTGAAATAAATTTAGGTTTAGCTTCATTAGTTGCTCGAGCAGTATATCCTACAATCTTTCCGTCTTTGTAAAAAGGAATAATAATTCTGTTTTTAAACCCAATTTTATTAGTCCAATAAAACGGATATGAGTAAGGATCAATATGCCTTATATTTCTTAGATAACAAAACGCATTAATCAACTCTTGATCGGTATTTTCCCAGCCTTGTAGTTCAATCCAAGTGCTCCACTCTTCTAAACTTTTTGCATCCATAGGTAAAGCACGTTCGTCGAATGTAGGAACGATTTGTCTTACTTGGCCGTTTTCGGTTTGATTGAGTCTAAGTGCTTCTAGTCTTAATTGGCTGATAATATCATCGGGCATGTTCAAATCCCGCATGAGTTTATTCATCTTAGCACTAATTGTTCTACCAGGTTGCCAACTTGCCTTGAATCCGCAATTGAAGCAATGGTAGCTAACTGCATCTCCTGCATTCATTATAAATCCGCCTCGCTGGCGTTTATCGTCGCAACAAGGAGCGTTGAAACTTATCCAACCGCTGGGAGTTGTTTTACGCTTTGCAGGTAAGAAAGTTAGTAGTGTGTCGGCTATGAGACTCATAGCACAATTATACTTAACTTACTGTGATTTTGTCAACGGTTCCGGTAATATTTTTACCCGTTGCAATGTAAGTGCCCGAACCAGCCGGCGCCGTTCCAGATTTACTTACTGCTGAAATTGAACTAACACTATAACTAGAAGGATAATTGGCACTAACTCCATCCACTGCTATCACTGTTAACGTTAAGTCGTTAATGCCATCAACTCCACCAATTTCGCTTCCAATAATCTTAATTTGACTACCAACTGCATATCCTGTACCGCCCGATCTAACTTGTACATCATATGTGTTGTTGTTTAATTTTATAGTGAAACTTGCACCAACACCATTTGCTCTTGGAGTAGTGTAACTAATTCTGAAATATTTGTGATCACCAATTTCTTGATTTGGCACTGACCAAGTTCCAGTAAAATCTTCAAATGTGTAAGAACTTAAATAATCTGCACCTTTCCATGCTTCGGTTCTAATAGTGCTTTCTGTAGTTCCTTCAAGCCAAATACTACCTGTGAATCCTTTTAAGTTAACATCAAAACTTAATTCTGTTGTTTTTTCTGCTTCATAAAATGTTGCAGGTATAGAAGTACTATGATATGTTGGGTGACCTTTTAAATCTATTTCTGCTGTGAATGTTTTATATACTCTTTCATCTCTAAATACAGGCATCGCATTACCAACTAATTCGATAGTTCCTGTAGCACCGAATCTGCTGTCGCCATAAAGTATAACATCACGCCCGTCTTTAACAGCAGTTACACTATAAGTTAAGTATTGATTAGAAAGATCAACTAAATCTTCTTGCGGGATAGTTACTGTTGCTAAACCTTTTAGTGTTGTTTGGTCTAATGGTATTACTGAGTATGGACTGTTGTATAGTGCTTTTCCACTAGCGTCCATAACATTTAATTCAATGTTCGATAGTGTATCTAAATCAATGCGCTTTTGATCTGCATTCTTAATATCAAACTCCAGGGTATTATCTATACCATTATAAATTTTAATTATTCTCTGATACACGTTAGTCCACTCCGTAGGAAAGCCTGCCAAATCAGCCAATAGTTCAATTCTATTTGGATATAAATAACTTGAAATTTTTTGCATTTGGACAAACCCTTATTTTATATTTATGGCAAAATTAAGAGATAGCATAGAACAAAATCTACCCTTTATCAGCGTATTAAACTACGGTGAAGAGGAATACGTGGGTATAATTATTAATCAGGACCAGTTTGTTACTAGTTTTTACGACTTAAATTCTATCAAAGATTTAAACGATAGAGCTCTCTTTTTAGAAATAGGGGAAACTTGGTGGTGGGAAAGTAATAGACAGTTTCCTATAAGCATAATCTGCAGGGATCAAATAAAGCCCTTTGCGTATGCTATAAAAACATTTAATAGCAAGGACGTTAGAATAATACTTGGTCCTTGCGTAAATTTAATGAATTTAACTTTAAAAAGAGTAAAACGTAAAAGCGTTCAACTGGTTAGAAAAGCTCGTTAATTATACCCGTAACTAATTTCTTCGCAGATTAGGTTCATTTGTACAACAATTACATGGGCATACGCAATGGCGTGTGCTTTTTTAAAGTAGTACTCACCGTTCTCCGGCTTCGTCCAAATCTCCGTCCCAATCTCTGTCCAACTCTTCCCAATCAAGTGTCTCTTTGCTGGGCGAATCAAAGCGATACACATCGCCAATTCTTCTATACTGCGCGGTTTCATCTGTTTCAATAATCCACTGTGCCCATTTACGTGGAACAATAAATCCGCGAAATCTTTCTGCTCTAGTAGATCCCATAGTGGTTCTGTCTCCATTAATTGTTTGAGATGCTCTCGGCTTTTTACCTTCTCATATACACTAACGTTTAAGAAATCTATCTTAAAATAACCTCTATCTTCTGCTTCTTTATAATCTATTGTACTTAGCCCCGTAATTGGGTTGTACGGGATAGAAGTACAATATATGCCAGTATTGTGTTTTTTAAAAGTACTATCTTCTTTAATGGCCGCGGTGACATGCTTGAAATGTTCAAGTGCGCTTGTCCTATCTGCAAAGTCTATGTCAATGTCCGGCATGTATCAACCTTTTTCCAATCTAAATTTCCGTCTGTAGAATAACCAGTATAACGCTCTCCTGTTTCTAAATCTATCAGAAGCCATTTTTCTGGGCACTTTGTTTTGACTGCCAGTGTTTTTGGATTGTCCAGTTCCTGCACCTCTGACCCGTCTAATAGTTTTCTCGTTTTCAATGTTTTGTTCCTGATTCAAACAATAGCAAAGGCAATGTTTCAGTTAGGTAGTTGGCATAATCGTCTGCTTCTTCAATTGTGTCAAATCCTATAAATTTTACATATACAGAGTTATCTTCTTCTGACACAATAACTTCTAAGTCTAGATGTAGGGCATCTGGGTTTCCGCTAACGTGATTTGTTGGAGTTGTCATATATTAGATTCCTTAACTACTTGCCGAGCAAGCTCAGTGTCTGCAGGCAGTTTTTTAAACTTATTAATCCAAAACGGAGGATCAATAATATTACTTATTGCAGATAATTGTTCATCGTTGAACTTCTTCAATAACTCTTTGCCGTTTACACTATTTAAGATTATCCAAGGACTTACTTTTCCGTCTTTAATATCATAAGTTGCTCTACTCAAACTCACGTATAAAAAATAATGATTCCACACACTGTTGTTTGATTCTGCCCAATCCATCATGTGTTTTATGCTTCTTTCAAGTGCAACTTCAACTGGTTCTTTCTTAATCAAATCAACAACATACTTGTCATATAATTCATCACGGCACCAGTGATCTAGTTTAACACCAGACTTTACAACATAATCGATAAATTTTTCAGGATACAATGGATTTACATTACTGACAAAACTTCCAAACTTTACAAAAGCATTGTAATAAGGACTTTTTGCAAATTCGTCGTAAGTCTTATCCCCTTTAGAGTTTTGTGTCAGTTTATAAAATCTATTGTAAGTATCAAACGCTAAAACAACATGTCTTTCAGTCTTTGCCAAGTGTCTGCGTTTTTGCTCACAGACATGTACTGCTAAGGTACTTTCCTTAGAAAATTTACTTTCACAATATTGACAAGTGTAAGGTTGACTTACAAGTTTCATCATTTAAATTTCTTTGCTATTGTAGGTTCATCCATGCCGTACTTGCGAGCTAGATCCTTTAAATCTTTATCTGTAGCTAATTTTGCCAGCATTTCAATTTCATCGATTTTCTTATTAGGATAGATTTCTGTTAAAAATTTAACTTTTTTGCTATCACTGCCTGTCTTCTTTTTATTACCAATCCACTCGTGATAAAATTGAGTTTTTCCATCGTAACTACACATACACAGCAACAACCAAAGTAGTTTAGGATGCTTTTGTAAAGTGTTCCAGTGTTTATTGAAATACTCATTCACTGTTAATACAAAGTGTTGCTGGATTTCTACATTAGCAGATCTAGCACTACTAATATATCTGTTTAAAATAAAAAATTCAGACTTCAAAGATTTTTGTTGATCAGGCTCCATGGCATCCCACAGTTCCCTAATGTTTTGGTCAACTGCTTGAATCTTTTCTTTTAATTCTATCTTTTCACTCATCTTTAGGCCTTAGCACAGCATCAAATGCCATAACGGTTCGGTAGCCTGTCCCCTTCCAAGGATAAACTGTATGCGGAATATGGCTTGGGAATAATATCACTGCACCTTGTTGCGGACTAAATTTCCAAGTATCATTCATTATAAACTTTGTAACATCTTTGGTTTGAGACATTCTAAATAAAACTTGCCCGTCACTAGATAAACTATCTGGTGCTAAGTCAGGAACCTGAATGTATATGTTTCCACTTAAATTACCAGCAGGATGACTGTGCATTTCTTGATACTGCCCAGGACCTTGACGTATTGTCCAAATACTATTAACAACAGGCTTACAATATTTTAATTCTTCTGCACCGCTTTGCGCTGTCACTAACTCCATGTAACCAACACAAAGTTCTTCTAAGTATTTTACTAACCATGCAACGTCGATGCCTAAATCGTTAGGGTAAACTTGTATTTGCTGGCCTCCTCGAATACTGATAGTAGGATTTCCTGAATCATTTAACTCGGGATGGCTATGCAAGGTTTCTGACAGATTAAAAATTTGACTAAATGTTCCTGCCGGAATCTCGTCAATTGCCATAATTGTTGGCGCAAAGTATGCGACTTTTAAACTCATTCTAATCTTTCCTTACTCAATTTATAAATCATTATAACACGATCCAATTCCTTTTGTAAAGTCTTATTGGTTTCTGCTTCTTTCAGAATATCGTTCCAAATAGAAAAATGTCTACGCTCTGGGCTAGATTCTAAGTCGTATCCGACAACTTTTCTAGAGGACGGGTCTTCACCAAATTCTCTAGCATATACAATGCCATCTGCTCGTTCGTAGATGTATGTAGCACCGGGTTTAAGATTGCCCATTCTTTTTCTCCGGTTGCACAATTCCATACTGCTTATACATCCAATGTATAAACTGTTCAATATCGTTACTTGGATAAGGGTATGCTCTATATGCTATAACAATTCTTTCTAGCCATTCTTTGTCGTTCATAGTATTTTATCTAATTGAATTATTTCACTTTGCCTACTTATTTCTTTGACAAAGTAAGCACAGTCTGGTTTATCTTTAAACCTAGTCGGGACTGCAAGTAGTTGTCCGTTTTTCATTTTAGGAAAGTACCATTTTACATCGTTGTAAAAATTTACAATTTCAATTTTTTTAAACTCTAATCTAAAACTACTAATCGGATTAAAGATCATTGCTTCAAAACCTCTATCGTTTAGACTTGTCAACGGTAAAATTTCTATATCGTTAGAACTTGTACTATCTCCGACTGCAATGCTCCAATCAATGGGCATAGTTACTTCGTCTTCGCCAATTCTAAGAACCATTGCAGGACTATTAAAACTTTCTAAAAATATTAAGGGCATGAAGAAGAAGTCTGGCTCGCTAGGTGTACTATTATCTAATACGGCAAACCTTGTACTGTCATCTACTTCGTCCGGTAAATTGTTTAAACTAAATGTTTTGTTTTCTAACGTTAATATTTGCATAATCCTTATTTTTGCCAATCCGTTTTTTCCAAACTAAACGGATACTTGGCTTCCTTGTAAAATTTCTTTCTCTGAGTGAGATGTCGCTTGGCGTACTTGCATGTGGATGTAATGTCCCAGATTTGAACGAAGTCTTTGTCTTCTGCTTTTCTAATGCCTCGCCCAATACTTTGTATAACCCGGACAAAGCTCTTTCCGGGCTCCAAAAGAACCAAATTAAAAATCCTAGGGATATTAATACCCACAGCGGCCACACCGTAAGTCGCCACAGTAATCTTGTTATCGCTTGTTGCATGTTCTTTATATTCCTCTTTTCTGTCTTTGCCTTTAACTTCACCTGATATAAACGTAGAATCTGGTAATAATTCTGTTAGAACTTTTCCTGTATCGATTCTGTTTACTAGCACTAATGTGTTGCCTGACTCTGATATGCCTTGTATTAATTTACTAATATATGACACCCTGTCTTTGTTAGTAACAAGGTATTTTAATTCTTCTGCGTATGACTTAAATTCTGGTAAATCAATTAGCTGCACTACGTTAACATGACAGCTCGACAATATTCCCATCTCTTGTAGTTCGTGTGCTTTGATCCCACCGATTACAGGACCGATACTAGCAAATATTGGTTCTGCTTCAAACTGATCTTTAGGAACAGTTCCTGTTAAGCCCCATCGAATAGGTGTACCAGAAAAGTTATGTGTAAGAAGATTTTTTAACACATCGGCTTTTGCCATGTGAACTTCATCGACAATAACAGTTTGAACTCCATGCAAAAATTCTGCAAGAGATAGTGCTTCTTCTAAATCCCAATTTTTAGATTTTTTATCTAAAACGTTGAGACTTTGCCATGTGCAAATTGTGTGTGTATGGCCAATCATTTTACGATCACCGAAGTACACACCCACGTCCAAACCGACGTTAACGAAATCTTCTTCTGTCTGTGTAACAAGGTCCTTGTTCGGAACAATAGTCACTGTACGACCATATTTTTCTGCACAGTGAGCAAGTGTAGCGGTCATGATTGTTTTTCCTGCACCTGTTGCTACTTCTTGCAAAGATTGTGTATTTGTAAAAAATCTGTTTACAATTTCAACTT
>JACCDJ011742085.1_pt1 | contig 21225 bp, 19 predicted proteins | sample 7444481 | NCBI WGS metagenome assembly JACCDJ01 (sample SAMN15323435, study PRJNA562643) | freshwater metagenome | isolation source: river surface water | place: USA:Blue River Watershed | collected 2017-08-15 | reverse complement strand
TGCCTCGATCGAGCCCCTGCTCAAGCGTCGCGGACTGAACTAGAGCTTCGCGAAGGCGAGGGTCGCGGCAATGGTCAGCATGACCGCTGCGATGCCGAGGTCCAGAACCTGCCAAAAGCGCGGGTTCGAGGTGAAGCGGCTGAGGCCTCGCGCTCCGAAACCCAGCGACGAGAACCAAATGACGGATGCGCTTGCCGCACCGATCATGTAAAACCAGCGGTTGTCGCCAAAGCTGTTTGCGATGCTACCCACCAGCAGAACCGTGTCCAGGTATACGTGCGGGTTCAGGAACGTGAACGTCAGCACTGTCGCGATTACCTTGCCGAGCGGCAGGCTCTTGGCCTCGGCCGGCTCGAGAGTTGCGTGCTTGCGCGATGCCATCACGGAGCGGTAGGCAAACCAGGTCAGGTATGCCACGCCAAGCCAGCGGAACGCCTCCAGCAGCCACGGCAAGCCCTGAAGCACTGCGCCGAGTCCGGCGGTTCCCGCCGCCATCAGGAAGGCGTCTGAGGCTGCACAGATGGCAACGACTATGCCGACGTGCTTCTTAGTGAGACCCTGGCGAAGAACGAATGCGTTCTGTGCGCCGATAGCCACGATTAGGCCCAGACTAGTGCCGAAGCCAGCCGCGATGATTCCGAACATCAGTTTGCCTTCCTAGCGCCCCAACCGAGCCAGAGCCAAACGACCAAACCAGCCATCAGCGCCCAGAAAGCCGAACCGATGCCAGCGATGACGACACCCGAGGCACCGACCAAGAATGTGATGATGGCCGGGAGTCGCAGCTCCGGGGTCTCAACAGCCGAGGAGACGGAGTTGATGATGGTACCCATAAGGGCGAGGCCGGCGGTGGCGAGCACAACCTCGCGCGGGGTGTTGACCACGAACATCACTACAGCGCCGGTTACAAAAGCCATAGCGATGTAGACCAGGCCACCAAATGCCGAGGCCATCCATCGTCGCGCCGGGTCTTTGTGAGCATGTTCGTTGGCGTTCAGGGCCGCGGTGATGGCTGCAAGGTTGAGGCTGAAACCGCCGAAGAACGCCGAAACTGCGGCACCGAGACCGGTACTCAGCATGACCGGGCGGAAAGGAACCTCGTAGCCGAGCGTCTTCATGATCGCGACGCCTGGCAGGTTCTGGCTGGCCATCGTGACTAGGTATAGCGGAATCGAAATGCTGATTACGGCGGTCACCGAGAACTCAGGTGTCACCAGAGCGAGACTAGGGAGCAGCGCCTGTTCCACTCCCCTGCCTTCGAGCAGCCAACCGGCGAGCCCGAAGATTACGACCATCGCCGCGGGAGCCGCCCAGATCGTCGCGAACCGGTAGAGAACGAGCCAGATCAGAATGCCTGGAAGGACGACGAACCAGGTTTCTTCATTCGCACTCGCTACAAACGGAGCGACGCAGAAGTTGAAGATCACGCCGGCAAGCATCGCCGCGGCAATCGGCTTTGGAATCTTCGAGACGAGGCGGCCGAGTGCGGGCCAAAGGCCGGTTAGAGCGAGCAGGATCGCCGTGACTAAAAACGCCCCGGCAGCCGCACCGAAGCCGAGGTGAAAGTCTTTCGATGCTGCGAGCATCGCGGCACCAGGCGTCGACCAGACGATCGAGATCGGCATACGGTAGCGCCAACTTAGAACAATCGAGAGCCCGCCGTACATCATCAACAACACGAAGATGGCGGTCGCACTCTGGTCTGGCGTGGCACCGAGCGTATCCAGGGCTGAGAGAACCAGTCCTGCGCTGGCAGCGGTACCTGTGATGCTGGCGACAATACCGGCGAGGGTTGGAGCCTTTAGGTCGGCAAAAAGTTCAGCCGCGGTCAACCTGGCTGGTGCGGTCAATTACTAGGCCGACTTTTCTTGGCGCTTGGTGGCGAAAGGTACTACCTCTGGAGCGGCCTTGCCCTCGACGACGGCCTTGGTGATGCGCACGGTACCCTGAACCTCGCTGCCTGGGATGTCGAACATGACCGGGCCAAGAATCTCTTCCATGATCGCGCGCAGACCACGTGCACCGGTTTCGCGAGCGACAGCAAGGTCGGCGATTGACTCGAGTGCGTCGCGATCGAATTCGAGCTCGAAGCCGTCGAGTTCAAACATGCGCTGGTACTGCTTGACGAGCGCGTTGCGTGGCTCGGTCAGGATCTCCATCAATGCCACTCGGTCGAGCGGCGTAACGGTCGCGATGACAGGCAGACGACCGATGAACTCAGGAATCAAGCCGAACTTGCGCAGGTCTTCTGGCTGAACCTCGGTAAAGATCTCGACGTTGTCCGACTTGCCCGCGATAGGTGCACCAAAGCCGATGCCCTTCTTGCCCGCACGAGCCGAGATGATGTCTTCGAGACCGGCGAATGCACCTGCGACGATGAACAACACGTTGGTGGTGTCGATCTGGATGAATTCCTGCTGTGGGTGCTTGCGACCGCCCTGTGGTGGAACCGATGCAACCGTGCCCTCGAGAATCTTGAGCAGCGCCTGCTGCACGCCCTCGCCCGATACGTCGCGCGTGATTGAAGGGTTCTCAGCCTTGCGCGAAATCTTGTCAATCTCGTCGATGTAGATGATGCCCGACTCTGCGCGCTTGACGTCCCCGTCGGCAGCCTGCAGGAGTTTCAGGAGGATGTTCTCGACGTCTTCACCGACGTAGCCGGCCTCGGTTAGCGCGGTGGCGTCTGCGACGGCAAAAGGCACGTTGAGACGCTTGGCCAGGGTCTGCGCCAGGTAGGTCTTGCCGCATCCGGTTGGGCCGATCATCAAGATGTTCGACTTTGCAATCTCGATCGAGTCGTGTTCCTTGCCGGCCGAGGTAAGCGTGCCGCGCGAACGCAGGCGCTTGTAGTGGTTGTAGACGGCAACGGCTAGGGCGCGCTTCGCCTGGTCCTGGCCAATGACGTACTCGTCCATGAACGACTTGATCTCGCGTGGCTTTGGCAGGTCGATTTCTTCGACCGACTTAGCGGCCGCGGCACCGAGTTCTTCCTCGATGATTTCGTTGCATAGCTCGATGCACTCGTTGCAGATATAGACGCTTGGTCCTGCAATGAGCTTGATGACCTGCTTCTGGCTTTTTCCGCAGAAATTGCACTTGAGCAGGTCGCTGGTTTCACCGAGCTTGGTCATAAGAAAACTATATTCCCTGCCACCTACAAAAGCGGTGAAGGCACGTAACCCAATCGCGGGTCACGTGCCTTCACTTTGGCTTTGCTGAGCGCCTAAACGACCTACTGGGCGTTCTTGCGGCTGGTCAGAACCTGGTCGATAAGACCGTAGTCGAGAGCCTCGGCAGCGGTCAGAATCTTGTCGCGGTCGATGTCCTTGTTGACCTCGGCAACCGAACGCTTCGAGTGCTTCGAGAGGGTCTCCTCGAGCCATTCGCGCAGGCGCATGATCTCGCGAGCCTGAATCTCGATGTCGGAGGCCTGACCGCGACCCGAGTCGCCCGTCGATGGCTGGTGAATCAATACGCGTGCGTTAGGCAGAGCCAGGCGCTTGCCCGGTGCACCGGCAGCCAGCAGCACGGCGGCAGCGGAGGCTGCCTGGCCGAGGCATACGGTCTGCACCTGCGGGCGGATGTACTGCATGGTGTCGTAGATCGCGGTCATCGCAGTGAACGAGCCACCAGGCGAGTTGATGTACATGGTGATGTCGCGGTCTGGGTCTTGCGACTCGAGCACCAGCAGCTGCGCCATGATGTCGTCTGCCGAGGCGTCGTCAACCTGCACGCCAAGGAACACGATGCGGTCTTCGAACAGCTTGTTGTATGGGTCTTGGCGCTTGAAGCCGTACGAGGTGCGTTCCTCGAAGCTCGGCAGGATGTAGCGCGCTTCTGGCATGTGTAGCTTGGTCATGATTTGCCTCTCGCCCTAAGCCTTAGTTGTTGCCCACGCCGGTGCTGGCGCTAGCGAATTCTTGGATGTGGTCGATGAAGCCGTACTCGAGACCCTCGGCCGCGGTAAACCAGCGGTCGCGGTCGCCGTCGGCCATAACCTGCTCCACTGTCTTGCCGGTCTGAGCGGCGGTAATCGAGGCTAGTTGCTTCTTCATCGACATGATGAGCTCGGCCTGGGTCTGAATGTCGCTCGCGGTGCCGCCGAAGCCACCGTGTGGCTGGTGCAGCAGAATGCGGGTGTTCGGGGTCGCGTAACGCTTGCCCTTGGTGCCCGAGCTGAGCAGGAACTGCCCCATCGAGGCGCACATGCCGATACCAACGGTGACGATGTCGTTCGGCACGTACTGCATGGTGTCGTAGATCGCCATACCCGCGGTGATCGAACCGCCAGGCGAGTTGATGTAGAGGTAGATGTCTTTGGTCGAGTCTTCGGCCGCGAGCAGCAGAATCTTGGCGCAAATCTCGTTTGCGTTGTCGTCGCGTACGTCGCTGCCTAGCCAGACGATGCGATCCTTGAGCAGTCGGTCAAAGATGTTGCTGGTGGCTGGGGTGTGTTCGGCCATGGCTCCTCGAATCATTTGTGTTGCCTGATAAACCTACTTGCCACCACCGACACTTTCGGCGCTTGTTCGCCCACGGGTGAACGCGTGTCTGCACGAGCAAAACAGGCAGGATGCGCCAAACGCAAAAGAGGCCCGACCCTATCGGATCGAGCCTCTCTCGAGTTTTTGCTTAGTGGTCGTGACCGGCGTGGTCATCCTCGTCTGCACCAGTGGTGAGGAACTCCTTGAGGTCAACCTTCTTACCCTTGCCGTCGACAACTTCGGCGTGCTCGAGCACGAAGCCGAGAGCCTTGCGGCGCGCGGTCTCGCCAACGTAGGCAGGAACCTGGCCCTGCTCGCTGACGATCTTGATGAACTCGTTAGGGTCCATGCCGTACTGCTGAGCGCTCTGCACGAGGAAGTTGATGAGCTCCTGCTCCGAAACCTCTAGCTTCTCGGCATCGGCGATCTCGTCGAGGATCATCTGGATCTTGAACGAGCGGTTGCTCTGCTCGGTGACCTCTGCGCGGTGCTCCTTGTCTTCAAGGCGACCCTCGCCCTCGAGGTGACGGTTGACGTCTGCCTCAACGAGCTCGTCCGAAACAGGTACGTCGACGAGCTTGAGCAGCTCTTCGGTGATGAGGTCGCGAGCCTGAAGGCCCTGCTTGAAGACACCCTGCTGAGCGACCTGCTTCTCGATCTCTGCGGTCAGCTCTGCGATGGTGTCGAACTCCGATGCCAGCTGAGCGAAAGCGTCGTCCGCCTTTGGCAGCTCGCGCTCCTTGACAGCGGTCAGGGTGACCGAGATCTCGGCTTCTGCGCCGGCCTTGTCGCCGCCAACCAGCTTCGAGTTGAAGGTGGTCGACTCGCCTGCGGTGAGGGTGTCGAGTGCGTCGTCGATGCCGTCGAGCAGGTTGCCCGAGCCGATCTCGTAAGAAATGTTCTGGGCCTCGTCGATGACCTTGCCGTCAATCTTTGCTACGAGGTCGATAGTGGTGAAGTCACCCTTCTTGGCAGCGCGCTCGACGGTCTTGAGGGTGCCGAAGCGTGCGCGAAGGTTGTCGAGCTCTGCCTCGACGTCCTTGCCAGCGACCTTTACCTCGTCAACCTTGACCTTCAGGCCCTTGACGTTTGGAAGCTTGATCTCTGGACGAACCTCGACCTCGATCTCGACGATTAGGTTGCCAGCAAAGGTCTTCTCGTCTGGGGTCTGCTTGATGTCTGCGGTTGGCTGGCCGAGTGGGCGCAGCTTCTCAGCCTCAACGGCGTCGCGGAAGATGGTGTCGAGACCATCGTTGATGGCGTGCGCCAGGATCGCTGGGCGACCGACGCGCTGGTCGAGAATCGCGGCAGGAACCTTGCCCTTGCGGAAGCCAGGAATGTTGACGTCCTGAGCGATGTGCTCGTAGGCGTGGTCAAGGCTTGGCTTGAACTCTTCTGGGGTGACCTCGATGGTCAGCTTTACGCGGGTTGGCTTTACGCGCTCAACAGTGGTCTTCAACTGCTATCTCCTAGAAAAAGGGCCCGCGGTTTGTGTTCGCGGGCCGTGTTCTTGGCCCCTAGGGACCAATGGTCGGGATGACAGGATTTGAACCTGCAACCCCCTGTACCCAAAACAGGTGCGCTACCAAATTGCGCCACATCCCGGAGGTTTATTGCCATCGAAACCAAGGTTCCGGACAACCTGAGCAAGTCTATCCCATAGAATGGATGCGTTGCGCCGAAAAGCGAAAATCTTTTGATTGAACCTCTCGGTGTGCGCCCGCGGGTGTAGCTCAATGGTAGAGCCTCAGTCTTCCAAACTGATGGTGCGGGTTCGATTCCCGTCACCCGCTCCAAAGCCCAAATTAGCGACCAAGCTAATTTGGCTTTGGAGTTCAAAGTGTGTGAAATCCGGTAAAAACGCGAGAGCGTTTGAGCCGGATTTTTCTTTTGAGCTGCAGCCCAAATTATCGACCAAGCTAATTTGACTTTGGAGTTCAAGAGATGCGAAAACCGACGTGGTTTGCGAGAGCAAACGGGTCGGTTTTTCAATTTGAGGCGTGAGCCGAATGCTGCCCCTAGGCGATGAGGCCGGCGGCGAATTCTTCGGCGTCGAAGAACGCGAAGTCGTTGATGCCCTCACCAACGCCGACCAGCTTTACCGGGATTCCCAGTTCGCGCTGAATCGAGTAGACGATGCCACCCTTGGCAGTGCCATCGAGCTTGGTTAGTACGACGCCTGTGACCTTAGCAACCTCGGCGAAGGCCTTGGCCTGCTGAAGTCCGTTCTGGCCGGTGGTGGCATCCAGAACCAAAAGAACTTCGCTGATTTGTGCCTGCTTCTCGACGACGCGACGAATCTTGTCGAGTTCTTGCATCAGGTCGATCTTGTTCTGCAGGCGGCCCGCCGTATCGATGATCACGATGTCGGAGTCGCGCTTTAGTGCTTCGTCAACGGCCTCAAAGGCGACGGATGCGGGGTCCTGGCCCTCGGTCTTGGGCCGAACCAAGGTGGCTCCGGCGCGTTCGGCCCAAGTTGCGACCTGCTCGACCGCTGCGGCACGGAACGTGTCGGCTGCGCCGATTACGACTGACCACTCACCCTCGCTGAGCCAGTTGGCGAGCTTGCCGATAGTGGTGGTCTTGCCAACGCCGTTGACACCGACGACAAGGAAAACGTATGGAAGTTTGCCGTCGCTCAGGTTCAGTGACTTGTCTTCGCGCTCAAGATTGCCCGCGATGACCTCGGCGAGGATCTGCTTTAGCTCGTCCTCAGTTTCGGCACCCGATTGCTTTGCTCGCTGCTTAACCTGTTCGACGATCTGGATAGCGGCGTCGACGCCAAAATCGGCCTGAATCAGGATGTCCTCGAGGTCGTCGAGGTTCTCGGGATCAAACTTAACGCGGCTGAATAGGCTACGGATGCCCTTGCGGAAAGTGCGTTTCGGCAGTTCGACGGGCTCGAGTTCAGCCTCAGGCTCTGCGACGACAACTGGCTCAGGCTCGGGTACAGGCTCTGGCTCAGCAGCGACAACCGGTTCGGGTACAGGTTCCGGCTCAATTTCGGGAGCCACCTCGACAGGTGCCTCAACTACAGGTTCGGTCCCAACCTCAACAACCTCAGGTTCGGTCGCAAGCTCTAAAACATGAGCTTCGATTACATCTGGTTCAACGGCAACGGCCTGAGCCTCAGGCTCGTCCTTGCGCTTCTTCTTCCAGAACAGGAATGCCACGGCTATGCCTCGGTCTCGAGACGCTGCGAAACCACAGCGGTGACGCCGTCGCGCATCGATACTCCGTAAAGCGCATCCGCGATCTCCATCGTGCGCTTCTGGTGAGTAATGATGATCAGCTGTGAGTTGGTCTGCAGATCCTTGAAGATTTCGAGCAGGCGACCCAGGTTGGCATCGTCGAGGGCTGCCTCGACCTCGTCCATGACATAGAACGGCGAAGGGCGCGCCTTGAAGATTGCGATGAGCAGGGCAACCGCTGCAAGCGAACGCTCACCACCCGAGAACAGGCTGAGCAGCAGGCGCGGCTTGCCGGCTGGGCGAACGCTCACCTCGACGCCAGTGGTCAGCAGGTTCTCTGGGTCGGTCAGGTAGAGCGAACCCGAACCACCAGGGAACAGAACCGGGAAGACCTGTTCGAAGGCAATCGCAGTGTCATGGAACGCATCGGCGAAGATGGCTTGCATCTTCTTGTCGAGGTCCTCGATGATCTGCATCAAATCCTTGCGGGTCTGGGTGAGGTCGGTGAGCTGGTCGGTCAAGAACTTGTGGCGCTGCTCGAGAGCGGCGAACTCCTCTAAGGCGAGCGGGTTGACACGACCAAGACGCTCGAGCAGTCGCTCGGCATGCGAGAGGCGACGCACCTGTTCGTCGCGCACGTAAGGCTTGGTTGGACGGTTGCCGTCCTCGTCAGGTTCGGCCTGGTCGTCGATTACAGGTAGGTCTGGCGAGTATTCCGCAAGCAGCACCTTCTGCTCGAGACCTAGCTCGTCGCCGACGCGCTGCACGAGGTTGGCGAGCGTGAGGCGCTTCTCGTGGTTCTGCATCTCGATGTCGTGAACCGACTGAGTCAGCGAAGCCAGGCGCATTTGAATGTCGGCGGTCTCGCCACGCAACTTGACCAGCTCGGCGTTCTGGTTCGCGCGCACGGACTCCATGTCGTGCAGACGCATCTTCGCCTCGGTCGCACTGACCGAAACCGAATCCATCACGGTTGGCAAAACGGCGAGTACGCGCTCTGCGGCCTTGAGCTGCGCCGCGTGCTTTAGCGCGGCCGCTCGAGCCTTCTCGAGCGCCTCGTTGGCCTCGCCGATCTGGCGACGAAGCACATGCGAACGCTCGGTTTCTACGCGCAGACGCTCCTGGGCGGCACCGAGGTCGATGCGCACCTCGAGCTCGCGCTGACGCTCCTGCTCGAGGTTTTCGGCGAGGGTCTGACGATTGGCGATGTCTAGTTGCGGGCGTGGCTGAGCCGAGTAGGCGTCGTGCGCAGCAACGGCGGCGGCGAGCTTTGCCTCTGCCTCGGCGATTCCCTCGGCGGCCTTTGCCGAAACGCCGGCTAGTCGATCGACTTCGTGGCCAACCGCCTCGGCCTGCACACGCAGACGGCCCAGGGCCTCCGCGTTGCTGGCGAGTTGAGCGTCGTGCGCCTGCAGGGTGGCAAGCGCCTCCTTGGCGGAGTCCTTGGCTGCAGCCTCGTTGGCGCGTGCCTCGGCCAGTTCACCGCGCGAGCGCTCGATGTTTTCGGTCACCGTCGCAAGTCGCGCCTCGGCAGCATCGCGCTCGGCGACTAGCTCAACCTTCGATGGCTTGCTCGACGAGCCACCGCGCAGCACCGACTTGGTGAGCACGTCGCCTTCGCGAGTGATGACGACCAGGTCGGCAACCGACTTGTCGTTGCGGTATAGCTCGCGCGCGGCATCGATATCGTCAACTATCACGACGTCGGCGAGGAGAGCAAGGATGCCGGCCGGGGCTTCGACTACCTCGGCAGCGGCGCGCGCACCGGCTACCGAGAGGATGTTGTTAGCCTTTGCCTTCGCCTCAACGTCGGCGACGATCAGTTCGACGTGGCCGCCGTCGTTCTTCTTGAGGAACTCGAGTGCGGCAAGGCCCTCGTCGCGCGACTCGGCAACCAGTGCGTCAGCCAGCGAACCGAGGCCCGCCGCGATGGCAGCCTCGAAGCCGGCCTGGATCTTCATGTGGTTGGCGACCAGGCCACGGATACCGCGAAGACCCGCCGAGGTGAGCTCGGTGGCGCCGTCCTTTTGTTCGAGTGTCAGGTTGAGAGCCGAACGCTTGGCCGAAAGTGAGTCACGCTCGCGTTCAGCCTCGTGAATCTCATCACGCAGCTTCTCGATGCGCGCTCCGGCGTCGGTGACCGCCTTCTGGGCGGCCTCGTAGCGGTTCTCGAGATCGGTCGAGTTGCCACCAGTGGCACTGCTTGACAACGAGGATTCGAGAGCCTCGAACTCGGCGACACGGGCACTTTGGCGACCGCGAGCCTCGCTCAGCGCTTCCTCGTGGCGAACTACCTCGTCGCGCAGCGCGAGCAGCGACGCCTCGGCTACGGCCGCTTCATTGGCCAGCCGCGCTAGCTCGAGGTCGTACTTCGAAATGAGTGCGTTCTGCTCGGCGACCTCGCCATCGAATTGTTCGAGGGCATCGCGAGCCTGCGAGCGAGCAGCCTCGGCAGCGTGCAGTGCCTGACGAAGTGCCTCAACCGATGTGGTCAGCTCGACGACCGCGAGCTCCGACGCGATTGCCTCAGCCTCGAGGGCCGTAGGGTCGACCTGTGCGGCATCGGCTTCTGCGCGCGAGCCAAGCAGTGCAACGCGCTGGTTTGCCATCGAAAGCAACGAACGCAGGCGCTCTGAGAGTGTGTCGAACTGATAGCTGAGATTGCGGGTCTGATCGAGCTCGGTCGAAACCTGGGCGGCCTCGAGCTGGGTCAGGCGACCCTGGTTCTCGGTGAGCAGCGCTTCGAGCAGCGAACGCTCGGCGCGACGATCCGATTCGTTCTTCGAGGTCTCCTCGAGCAACTTGTGAATCTGGCTGATCTCGTCGGCGAGCAGACGTGCCTTGGCGTCGCGAACGACCGATGCGATGCCCTGGGCCTCGCGAGCCACGTCGGCCTGCTGGCTGAGTGGCTTGAGCTGGCGGCGAACCTCGCCAGCAAGGTCGTTTAGTCGGGTGAGGTTGGCCTGCATGGCCTCGAGCTTGCGCTCCGTCTTTTCCTTACGGCGACGGTGCTTCAAAATTCCGGCGGCCTCTTCGATGAAGCCGCGACGCTCTTCGGGCGTTGCCTTGAGAATCGAGTCCAGCTGGCCCTGGCCCACGATGACGTGCATTTCGCGGCCCAGGCCGGAGTCCGAAAGTAGCTCCTGAACGTCGAGCAGACGGCATGGCTCGCCGTTGATCGCGTACTCGCTGCCGCCATTGCGGAACAGAGTGCGCGAGATGGTGACCTCGGAATACTCGATCGGCAATGCGCCGTCGGTGTTGTCGATGGTCAACAAAACTTCGGCGCGACCCAGCGGACCCTTGGTCGAGGTGCCGGCGAAGATGACGTCTTCCATCTTGCCGCCGCGAAGGCTCTTGGCTCCCTGTTCACCCATAACCCAGGCGAGCGCATCGACAACATTCGACTTGCCCGAACCGTTCGGGCCGATTACAGCGGTTACGCCTGGTTCGAACGCGAAGGTGGTTGCCGTAGCGAATGACTTGAAGCCTTTGAGGGTGAGGCTCTTTAGATACAAAGCGGCACTCCCCTTTCGTTGCTCGTGTCAAACCCGCCGGCGACCCAGTCGGGCCAGATGTTCAAAATTACCCTATTTTTAGACGCTGGCAGTGCGGGCAGAAGTGCGAACCGCGGTTCATCCAACTGTCGCGCTTGATGGGCTTTCCGCAGCGATTGCATGCCCGACCAGTCATGCCATAGGCGTTCAGCGAAACGGCGAAGTACCCGCTCTCGCCGTTAACGTTCTTGTACTGCTCATCGAAGGATGTTCCGCCCTCTGCGACGGCGTCGCGCAGAATCACGGTCACGTGCTCGAGCAGCTCTTTGGCTTTCGCTTTGCCGATGCTCGCGGCCGGCTGGTCGTAGTGCAGTCGGGCTCGCCACAGGGCTTCGTCGGCGTAGATGTTTCCGATTCCGCTAAGTAAGTTCTGGTCTAGCAAGACGCGCTTGATGCCCGAGTTCTTCTTTCCAAATGCGCCAATGACCGCAGCTGCATCGAACTGCGGGTCAAGCGGGTCGCGAGCGATGTGAGCCGCCGAGCGAGGGATTAGGTCGCGCAAAGGTGAGTCGGCAAGCACCCCTTCACTGAAGCCACCCGCCAAACCGTCGCGAGTCTCAACCAGGTCGTCGATAGCCAACGAGCCAAAGAGTCGCTGATCAACGAAGCGGAATTCGACGGGATCACCGCCGACTTCGGTGGCGTGAACGATTACGCGAGTCAACTTGTCTGGATCGGCCCCGCGATCGCGCAGCAGCATCTGTCCACTCATGCCAAGGTGACCAACCAGGGCAACAGGATGAGCGAAGCGGCCATCCGATGCCGTGAGCGGCAGCCACAGGAACTTGCCGCGGCGAACCACGGCCTCGATACGGGAACCGATAAGCGATGCAACGAAGTCGTCTGGACCGGCGGCGTGACGCTTGAGCGAACGCGCATCCAGTATCTCGACATCGGTGATGACTGCACCCGTCAACGATGGCGCGAGGCCGGATCGAACGGTTTCGACCTCTGGAAGTTCTGGCACGGCTACTTGCCGCCCTGGTAACCGAGCTTTTCGAGTGCCACGAGTGCTGCCTCAGTTTCGGCAGCCTTCTTGCTGCGACCTGCGCCCTCGGCAAATTCCTTGCCGTCGATGATCAGCGTCGCGAAGAATGTGCGTTCGTGATCAGGGCCTTCGTGAGTGACCTCGTAGTGGTGCGGCTTCTTGCCCGTAGCCTGGAGGAACTCCTGCAGGTTGGTCTTCGGGTCGGCGTTGGCGCGAATCGCGTCTGGGTTCTCGAGGAACGGGAAGACGAAGCGCTGGACGATGCCCTCCGCGGCATCCATGCCACGAGAAACGTATGCGGCGCCAATAATCGCCTCGAAGGCGTCGGCAAGCAGATTCATCTTCTGGCGCCCGCCGGTGCCCTCTTCGCCTTTACCCAGGCGCAGGAACTCCCCGATTCCCAGGCCGGTCGCTGCCTCGGCGAGCACTCGAGCGCTGACCACGGTGTTAGTTACCTTGCTCAGTTCACCCTCACTGAAGTCGGGCAGGGTGTGAAAGACCCGGGCAGCAATGACAAAACCCAACACCGCATCGCCTAGAAACTCTAGGCGTTCGTTGTTGGGTTGATTGCCATGCTCATAAGAGTACGAGCGGTGGGTTAGTGCGAGCTCGAGCAGCTGAGGCTCGATTTCGACGCCTAGGCGGGTGCTTAGAACGTCGAGGTTCATCGCGCTAAGAAGACTTAGGCGTCAGCGACCTTGCGGCCCTTGTACTCGAGGAACAGGGCGTTGCCTGCTGAGTCCTCGACTACCTTGGCGCGGTGAGGGAGGCTGTAAACGGTCTTGCCGTTTTCGATGGTCTTGACGAGCGCAACTGGCTCAGCCTTCCACTGCGAACGACGAGCGCGCGAGTTTGCACGCGAGAGGCGGCGCTTTGGTACTGGCATTTCTACTCTTCCTTGAAGTTCTGGAGCGCACTCCACCGCGAATCAATCGCTGCTTCGTGCACGTGGTTTGGGTTCTCGGCAAGCTTCAAGCCGCACTCGACACACAGACCTTGACAGTCTGCATTACAAACGGGCTGAAACGGAAGACTAAGAACTACCGCGTCTCGGATGACCTGCTCTAGATCGATGTGCTCGTCTTGAACGGCGAATTCATCCGGTTCCGTTAAAGAATAGGCGAAAAGTTCCTGAAAATCCACCTCTACGGGCAGAGTCAGCGGTTCCAAACATCGCGAACACTCCGCCTGGGCATCGCCAAAAGCGGCGCCGGTGACCAAAATACCCTCGTGAACCGATTCGATGCGGGCCTCAAGCTCCAGCTCTGAACCCGCCTTGACCTCGACCGCGCCGTTGCCGAGCGACTCGGGTGCGACGATGTCGACATCCAGACGACGCATCGCTCCAGGCTTGTGCATCAGGTCATGGACGCCGATTACATAGGGGCTATTTAGGCCATCGGCCTTGATTTTTGCTGCCATGGTTTTGATTCTTACTTCGGGTCGTTACTTCTGGTTCTTTGCGGTCGCGGCGAGTGCGCGGACGACCGGACTTGGCACGTACTTTTCGACCGATCCACCGAGGTCAGCAACCTGCTTGACGAGTGAGCTAGAGACAAAGCCCTGAGCCGGATCGGCCGGAATTAGCACGGTCTCGACTCCGGCCAGGTCGCGGTTGACGCGGGCCATCGGCACCTCGTAGTCGATGTCCACGCCATTGCGGACACCCTTGATAAGTACCGTCGCTCCGACGCGGTGGCAGTAGTCGGCGAGCAGACCGCCGTCGAGCGTGTCAACGACAACCTTGCTGTGCGCGCTAGAAGGAAAACTGACGCCGTAACGCGCAGCTTCTGGCATGCTGACACGAATCAGCTCGACGCGCTCCTCGCTCGAGAAACGCGGTGTCTTGCTCGGGTTATGCACTACGAGGATATGCAGTTCGTCAAACAGTCTTGCCGCACGAGCGGCGATGTCGAGGTGACCAAAGGTCAGCGGGTCGAACGAGCCTGGATAAACAGCTATGCGTGTCATGCCTCTAGGTTAGCCCTTCGCGAGGTTTTGACCCGCGGCGTCATCGATTCGTTGAAGGATCTCTGCCAACGCCGGGTGCTTTTCGAGGGTCGGATCGGCAGCCAGAAGGGCCTCGGCGTCAACGCGAGCAGATTGGATGAGCGCCGCATCCTGAATCACACGCAACAGGCGCAGGCTAGAGCGACCACCCGATTGGGTTGCACCGAGCACGTCACCCTCGCGGCGCAGCTCGAGGTCGATCTCGCTGAGCTTGAATCCGTCGAGGGTTGAGGCAACCGCGCGAACGCGCTCGAGCGCAACCGACCCCTCCTCGGCCCCGGTGAGCAGCAAGCAAAGGCCGGCGTTGCCACCGCGACCTACGCGACCGCGAAGCTGGTGCAACTGGCTGACTCCGAACCGGTCGGCATCGAGCACCACCATCACCGTTGCGTTAGGAACATCGACACCAACTTCGATGACGGTGGTCGAGACGAGAACGTCGAGCTCGTGGCGCGAGAATCGGCCCATCACATCCGCTTTTTCCTCGGCCGACATGCGGCCGTGCAACATTTCAATGCGAACCCCTGCGAGAGCCGGCAGGGCACGCAGCGAGTCGGTCATGCCCACAGCACTGGCTAGTGGTCGTCGCGGTTTCTTGGCCATTTCGGCACCGGATTCGGCCGTGCCATCTGAGAACTCGAGCTCTTCCTCGGCTGCACCACCCGATTCGATGAGCTCCTCGCCTGGATCGTCCTCGTCGACTCGCGGGCAGACCACGAATGCCTGATGTCCCTTGCCGACCTCCTCGGCAATGCGTTGCCACGTGCGGGCGACTAGCGTCGGCTGCGCGAGCTGCACGACGTGACTGGTGATCGGTTGGCGGCCCGCCGGAAGTTCGGTGAGCGTAGAGACGTCGAGATCGCCGAAAACGGTGACGGCGAGCGTGCGCGGAATCGGCGTCGCGGTCATGGTCAAGACGTGTGGCGGCAGCTTGCCCTTCTGCCGCAGCGCCTCGCGCTGTTCGACGCCAAAGCGATGTTGCTCGTCGATGACCACGAGGCCAAGGTCGAAGAACTCGATCTTGTCGGCGATGAGCGCGTGCGTGCCAACCACTAGCTGCGCCTTGCCACTGACCAGCTGCAGCATCGCGCGCTTGCGCTCGGCCTGCGGCATTTGCCCGGTCACCAGCGTCAAGCCGACCTTGGCGGCTAGATCAGGCCCGAGCGAACGCTCGATAGACGCGAAGTGTTGGGCAGCAAGCACTTCCGTAGGAGCAAGCAGTGCGCTCTGGCCGCCGGAGTCCGCGACTCGAAGCATCGCTCGAAGGGCAACCAGAGTCTTACCCGAACCGACTTCTCCCTGTAGCAACCGATTCATCGGGTGCGGCTGGGCCAGGTCTTCGGCGATGGCTTGCCCCACGGCAACCTGACCCGAGGTCAGCTTGAAGGGCAGCGACGCGTCGAACGCATCCGCCAAACCCTTGCTGCCCGAAGATGAGCCGGTGCGCGCTGTCGCCGGCGTCGCTTGAGCCAGGGCGCGACGAGTAATCAGCATCGATTGCAGCTGGAACGCCTCGTGATACTTGAGGGTGTCGCGAGCCTGACGCCACTCCCCCTGCTGCTTGGGCTGGTGCACCTGGCGAATGGCTTGCTCGAGAGGAATCAGTCCGTGCTCGGCGATGATCGCTTGCGGCAGCTCGTCGGCGATCGGCTCGAGGGTGTCGAGTATCACACCCATCGCGCGACCGATGGCCCAAGTGGTCACGGTTGAGCTGGCTGGGTAGATCGGAATGGGCAGATCGGCCCAGGCCTTGGCGTCTTCGTCACTGATGTCTTCGGGGAACAGCTCGTATTCCGGATGGGTGAGCTGCAGCTGACCCTGGTATGAGCTGAACTTGCCGGCGAAGAGGCCGCGGACACCGGGTTTGAGGTCCTTTTGGCGCCAATTCTGATTGAAGAACGTGAGGCTCACCTTGCCGACTCCATCGGTGATACGCACCTCGAGGATGCTGCCTTGCCTGCCCTTCATGCGGCGCTCGCGTGCATCGACCACGTCTGCGACCACGGTCACGGCCTCGCCAAGCGGCACTTCACTGATTGGGGTGAGTTCGCCGCGGCTCGTGTAGCGACGCGGGTAATGCTGCAGCAGGTCGGCCACGGTGCGCAAGCCGAGGTGCTTGGCGAACGACTTGGCAGTGCGATCGCCGAGCACGCGGTCTAGTGGCGTGAGCGGCAGCAGCATGCAACTATCTTCGCCGCTCGATAGGCTTGGGCGCGTCATGACTCGCATCATCGCTGGTATCGCAGGCTCGCGGCAGCTCGCTGCTCCGGCCTCGCCGACCCGTCCGACCAGCGACCGCATTCGCGAGAGCATCTTCAACCGCCTAGACAACTGGGACGCGCTTGCCGAAGCAAACGTGCTCGATCTCTACGCCGGAACCGGCGCTCTGGCCCTCGAGGCAGTGAGTCGCGGTGCCGCTTCGGCCGTTCTGGTCGAGAAGGATGCCAAGGCTGTCGCCGTTTGCACCAAGAACACAGGCTTCGTGCTGGATGCCCTCAAGGCCGCCAAGGCGACCGCCGACGTCAAGGTCGCACAAAAGAGCGTTGATGCATACCTGAGCGCCCTGCTAACCACCGCGAAGTTCGACGTGGTCTTCATCGACCCGCCATACGACATTGACAACGCGATGGTTGAAGCAAATCTGGCGGCACTTCTGCCGCATCTAGACGCGCGCGCAATCGTGGTGCTCGAGCGTTCCAGCCGCACCGATGCCGTCAGTCTGCCCGAGGGGTACGAACTCGAGGACCAAAAGAACTACGGCGACACCATCGTCTACTGGCTCGGGTTAAAGACAGACGACTAGCTTTCGCTAGTCGTCTGTCTTGAACCTTGCCGCGGCGAATCTAGTTGAAGAAACCACGCAGGTCGCGCTGTGGCTCGCCGGTGTAAATCTGTTGTGGGCGACCGATCTTGGTGGCAGGGTCGGTGTTCATCTCGCGCCAGTGCGCAATCCAACCAGGCAGGCGTCCCATTGCGAATAGCGCGGTGAACATGCGTGGCGGGAAGCCCATGGCCTTGTAGATAACGCCGGTGTAGAAGTCGACGTTCGGGTAAAGCTTGCGTTCGATGAAGTAGCTGTCGGCCAGCGCTGCTGCCTCGAGCTCCTTGGCGATATCGAGCAGTGGGTCGTTCACGCCAAGTTCGGCGAGGACGCGGTCAGCGGTCGCCTTGACGATCTTTGCGCGAGGGTCGAACGACTTGTAAACGCGGTGACCGAAGCCCATCAGGCGAACGCCGTCTTCCTTGTTCTTGACCTTCTCGACGAAGCGGTCGACGCTCTCGCCCGAGTCGCGAATGTGGCTCAGCATCTCGAGTACTGCCTCGTTGGCACCGCCGTGCAGCGGACCAAACAGTGCGTTGATGCCCGATGAGATCGATGCGAACAGGTTGGCCTGCGATGAACCAACGAGACGAACGGTCGAGGTCGAGCAGTTCTGCTCGTGGTCTGCGTGTAGCACCAGCAGGGTGTCGAGCGCCTTGGTGACGACCGGGTTCTGGGTGTACTGCTCGGCAGCGTTGCCGAAGGTGAGGCGCAGGAAGTTCTCGACGTAGTTGAGCGAGTTGTCTGGGTAAAGCAGGGCCTGACCCAGGCTGTTCTTGTGGGCGTATGCGGCCAACACTGGCAGCTTGGCTAGCAGGCGGATGGTCGAAAGCTCAACCTGGTCTGCATCGTGCGGGTTCAGTGAGTCCTGGTAGAAGGTTGAAAGCGCGGTAACGCCCGCGGCCAGAACGGCCATCGGGTGCGCAGTCTGCGGCATCGCGTGGAACAGGTTCTTGAGGTCCTCGTGCACGAGAGTGTGACGTCGGATGCGGTCCTCGAAGTTGCCAAGTTCCTCAGGGGTTGGCAGCTCGCTGTAAATGAGGAGGTATGCGGTCTCGAGGAACGACTTCGAGCCGGCTAGCTGCTCGATCGGGTAGCCGCGGTGGCGCAGCACTCCCTCGTTGCCGTCGATGAAGGTGATGGCCGACTTGGTCGAGGCGGTGTTTACGAAACCCTGGTCGTAAGCGGTGAGGCCGGTCGCTGCGGTCAGCTTCGAGATGTCGACGGCGTCGGCGCCATCGATCGCACGGATAACCGGAAACTCGGCGGTGACGTCGCCGTAAGTTAGCTGAACCTTGTCGCTCGAGGTCATCGAAGCTCCTAGTGCACTAGTTTCGTCGCTGTTGACGAGGGTTTGTTGTCTTGATTAGACGCGCTTAACTTTAGCGGCTTCGCGCAGTCGCTTCGCTGCCTCGGCAACCTTTGCATCGGTGGCCGTGATCGAGAAACGAACGTGGTTCTTGCCGGCTTCGCCGTAGAAGATTCCTGGAACAACGACGATGCCGAGCGCGGCCATCTCGTCGACGGTCTGCCAGCAGTCCTGCCCCAGGGTGGCCCACAAGTAGAGGCCTGCCTCCGAGTCGCTAAGTTCGAAGCCGTACTCGCGAACAGCGCCTAGCAAGACCTCGCGACGCTCTCGGTAGAGCTCCTTCTCGACTGCCACGTGTTCCTCGTCGCCAAGCGCCACAACCATGGCCTTCTGCACCGGATTCGGAGTGTTGAGGCCCGAGTGCATGCGCAGGTTTACGAGCCCCTTGATCAGGTTCGCCTCGCCAACCGCGAAGGCGGCTCGGTAGCCGGCCAGGTTGGACTGCTTGCTCAACGAATAGACCGAGAGCACGCCCTCGTGCGAATCGCCGCAGACGCGCGGGTCGAGCACGGTTGGAATGAGTTCGGTCGCCCAGCGGCCCCAGCCCAGCTCGGCATAGCATTCGTCAGAGGCGAGCAGAGCGCCGAGTTCACGTGCGCGGTCTACACAGGCCTTCATCTCGGCCACATCCATAACTCGGCCATCTGGGTTTCCTGGCGAGTTAATCCACACGAGCTTGGTGTTTGCCGGCCACTTGGCTGGGTCATCTTCGCTAACGATGTCAGCGCCGCACAGAGCCGCCCCGACCACATATGCGGTGTATGCGTTGCGCGGCTGCACCACGACGTCACCCGGGCCGAGTCCCATCAGCAACGGAAGCCAGCTGATCAGTTCCTTCGAACCGATGGTCGGCATGACCTGCTCCGGCTTGAGGCCTGGCACGCCGCGACGACGGGCGTACCACTCGACCACGGCGGCCTTGAACTCAGGTGAACCACCCGTCGATGGGTAGCCGGGCGCGTTGGATGCCGCGTTCAGTGCATCCTGAATGATGCTCGGGGTTGGGTCGATCGGCGAACCGACCGAAAGATCGACGGCACCATTGGCGTGCAGGGCGGCTTTAGCCGAATACGGCTTGAGTTGCTCCCACGGGTATTCGGGCAGTCGATCGAACAAGGCGCTACTCGCCCTGTGGCGCGAGGGCCTTGATCAGCTCGTGATCGTGGTCGAGCTTTCCGACCTTAGCCGCGCCACCAGGCGAACCGATCTCGCTGAAGAACTCGACGTTCGCCTTGTAGTAGTCCGACCACTGCGAGGGAAGGTCGTCCTCGTAATAGATAGCCTCGACCGGGCAGACCGGCTCGCAGGCGCCGCAGTCGACGCACTCATCCGGGTGGATGTAGAGCATGCGGTCACCCTCGTAGATGCAATCGACCGGGCATTCTTCAATGCAGGCGCGGTCTTTGACGTCGACGCAAGGGAGAGCGATTACGTAAGTCATGCGACCAGTTTAACCTTGCTCGGCGGCAAATTTGGCGCGTTGAGGCTAGCGGTGCCCCGAGGCGCTGCGACGCCAGGCGGCAGGACGAATCTGTGGGAACAAAATGATTACCGCGCACAGGATTATCGAACCGTATGCCCAAATCGTGCCAACGTCGTTTGCCGGTATCAGCACCTCGCCACCACCCTGGCGCTGAGCGAGTTGAAACACGGTCAAGCCGAACGTCAGCGAGGTCAAATACAAGGCTCCGCGGCTCGAACGCAGCAGGCGAAGGGCCAGAGCTACTGCGCCAACTGATATCAGCGCAACGATGAGGCCGATAGGAGTGTGCTCGGTGGACGAGGTCTTAACCTGGTGCATCAGCGTGCCGGCGAGGCCGAGCAGCACACCGAGCGGAATCGCCCAGAGCACCGTCATGATCGGGCTGAGCATTACGAGCGGGCTCGGGTTGGCCTTGCGGAAGCGCTCAGGCGCATCGAAGCGCGTTTCTTTGCCAGCGACGAGCGAGTAGGTCTCGCCCGAGATCGAAACCTGGCTTGCGTGAGCTTCGAGGGCCGTGCGCTTGATCGCGGCGGTCTGTTCATTTCCAACCGAAATGTCGGCACGCTCACCCGGTTCGGCGATCACCCAGAACTGCGGTGCACGACCGCGACGCGAACGAGCGTACTGGCGCAGCGCCGATGCTGTTGCTCGGTGGGCAAGAACGTGGTCTGGGTGGCCGAAGCCGCCCTTCGCGTTGTAGGTGACCACTGCGTCCGGCTTGAAGGCCTTCAATTCGTTCAGGATGTCATCGGCGATAACCTGCGAACCTGCCGCAACCAACGACATCTCATCGAGGTCGCGCGCCTTGGCCGGTTTGCCAAGCAGATTGATGCGCATGCCCGAATCTAGATACGCGCGCGTGCCCGCAAACTTGTGCTTGAAGTTCGGTCCGTAAGCCTGCAGCGCGTTGAGAAGCTCGTTGGTCCTGAAGTAGCCCATCGAATCGAGCTTGCCCTCGATCGACTTGATCTCCTCCAGCTTCACGCGCCCGCGTTCGCCACGCGTGAGCGTGAGCAGCATCACCTCGGCACCGGCGGCAAGACGCTCGGCGATCAGGTGCCCGGTGAACAGGCTCTCGTCGTCTGGGTGCGCGTGCACCAGCAGGATGCGCTTTGCGTTGAGTGTTGCCTTGGCCATGCCTTCCAGAATACCTGCGCGATGTGTCTCAACCTTGATGACAGCGGAGCAAAACAAAAGATAGAGAAAACAAACGACCCGGGTGACGAATCACACCGGGCCTTTTGCTTTGTCGATTGAGTGTTAGTTCTCATTCGCGCGCTTGCGAGCCGAGGCCGCACGTGCACGCAGGTTCGGGTCGAGCT
>JACCDJ011404638.1_pt1 | contig 21247 bp, 16 predicted proteins | sample 7444481 | NCBI WGS metagenome assembly JACCDJ01 (sample SAMN15323435, study PRJNA562643) | freshwater metagenome | isolation source: river surface water | place: USA:Blue River Watershed | collected 2017-08-15 | reverse complement strand
TAGGACAAAATGATAGTAACAATCAGTATATTATATGTTTAATTAGTTTTTTAAACTATATAATCCCATTAAAAACCATTAAAAACCCAATAAAGAACATTAAAGGTATTTGAAGAGTAGTAAAAATTCCTAGCCGGTTTTTAAATGACTAACCTCTTCCGGCGATGAAGTAAGGGTTGATAGGAGAGATTAAAAAGTGTTATTGGTGAAGACTATTAATTCCTGTGGGTTTTTGATGTTTTAATCATTTTTTGATAAAATCTTAATTACAAATTTTGATAATAATTTGGATAAAATAGATTTCATTTAATCTAGTATTATAGTTTTAGATATAAAAAAGTAGGACAAAAAGATAGTGACACTACGCCCCCAATATTATTTTTTTATTTTTTAACAAACATGATGATGTAAGAAATATTCCTTGACCGGTTTTTTACATATCAAAAAACAGAAAGGTCTTAAAATCTCTTATATGTTTTTTTGTTTTTTTCAAAATTTTTAAGTTTCCTTTCCCGATGGGGTAAGTAAGGGTGGCAAAGAGAAATGTTTTTTAATACCAAATTGGTAACTATAAACCTGTTGGTTTTTATGTTTTGTATCGTAATCGAGTAATTTCGGAATGGTTATAATTAAAGATAAAGTTAGAGGTTATTTTGTAAATTTATAAAATTGAAAATCATATAACTATAACATGATGTTTATTAAATAAAGTTAAAAATGTCAACTGAAACTGAAATTCAATTTGCTGATTTAGAATATCCTGTTCGGATTGAGAAATTATATCATATTTCTGATATTCATATCAGATTACAAAAGCGACATGATGAATATAAAAAGGTGTTTACCAATCTTTATAACCAATTAAAAGACGAGGTTAAAACTGGTCTTGGTGGAGATAATAAAAAGGGTTTAATTGTCATTACTGGTGATATTTTGCATTCCAAAACTGAATTGAGTCCTGAATGTGTTTCTCTAACTGCGGATTTTTTCCAAAAACTGGCTAAAATTATGCCATTGGTTTTGATTGCTGGTAATCATGATGCTAATCTTAATAATAATAGTCGTATGGATTCTTTAACTCCGATTGTTGAGAAAGTAATAAGTAAATCGCAATGTTATTATTTACGTGAATCTGGATTTTATCGTTTTAACAACTTAATTTTTGGTTTAACTAGTGTTTTCGATTATAATTTTACTAAAGCCGAGCATATTTCTAGTTTAAAGCTGGAAGGTATTGACTATAAGGTTGGTTTATTTCATGGTCGTGTGGATGGTGCTATAACTGATACCGGAACTGTGATGGAAGGTGAACGAGGTATTAATAAAAAGAGTTTTGAAGGTTATGATTATTCTTTGTTGGGTGATATTCATAAACATCAATTTATGATTCCTGGTAAGATGGCTTATGCTGGTTCTTTAATTCAGCAAAATCATGGTGAAACTCAGCGTAACCATGGTTTTTTGGTTTGGGATTTAAAGAATGATAAAGTTGAGCATCGTGAGGTGAAGAATGAGTTTGGTTATATAACTTTGAAAATCAAGTGTGGTAAATTAATAAAACATAAAGATGTAACTATCCCTTCTAAGTGTTATTTACGTTTGGAAATCGATGATAAAACTAGTCGTGATGAGCAAAAGAAGATTTTGGAGGAGTTTAAGGAAAAGCGAACTATTGTTGAATTAATTCAAACTAATTTGCGAACCCTTGACAATTCTCCAAAAGTCAATAAAAACCCTAAAAAGAATGGTGTTTGTGAAGGAGTAGATGGAATTGAAGAAGGATTCGATGAAAATGGTAGAGAATATGGTGAAGGATTCAATGAAAATGGTAGAGAATATGGTGAAGGATATGAAGAAGGATATGAAGAAGGATATGATGGTGAGGAAGAAGATGGAAGTAAAAGTGATGAGAAGTTGTTGCGTTCCTTGTCTTTTAATGTTTCTAATCCGCAATTTCAGAATGATGAGATTGAAAAATACTTGCTTTCTAAAAAGGTTTCTAGTGACATGATTGATAAAGTAAAAAAAATGAATTTAGAGAACAATCAACAGATTTTAATAGCTGAAACAATTCTAGGAAGTACCTGGAAAATTAAAGAACTAGAATTCTCGAATCTTTTTTGCTATGGTGCGGACAATAAAATTAATTTTGAAAAATCAAAAGGTGTTGTTGGATTAGTTGCTCCTAATCATTCTGGCAAGTCTTCAATTCTAGATGTGATTTTGTATACTTTATTTGATAAGACATCTCGTAAGGGTTCTGGTAAGGAAATTATCCGACTTGGTGAAAAGTCATTTAAAAGTAAATTAGAAATTGAAATGAATGATAAATTATTTGTAATATCTAAAAAAGGGACAAAAAAAACTGGAGATGTTATGAGTGTAAGTCTAGATTTTTCCTATTATGCGAAAAGTTTGGAAACTGGAAAGATGGTTAGTACTAAATTAACTGGTAAAACCCCTGCTGAAACTCGTCGTGTGGTGGAATCTTACTTTGGTACTTTTGATGACATGGTGATGACAACTATTTCGCTTCAGAACAATAATACTCAGTTTGCGGATGCGACAAGTGCTGAGAAGCGTAAAGAGTTCGAGAAATTGTTGCGTATCGACATTTTTGAGCGTCTAAAGGAATTATCATTGGAAACGTCCCGTGATAAAAAGGCGATTCTAAAACACATGGGTAATGAAGTAACGGATGATGTTCTAAAAACGCTTTTATCTGATCATTTAGACCTTCAAGAAAAGCTTCGAATTATGGAAGAAGAATTAGAAAAAGAGAAAGAGTTTTTGTCGGGATTTCGTCAACAAGAAAGTGGATTGATGATTCGTTTAAGTAGTGCAATGAATCAAGTTCCTGAACAATATCGTGAATTAGCTAAAAATGGTAGTCTTCAGGGATATCGTGAGAAGTTGGTTTCAGAAATTGAAAAGTTGAAAGACGAGTTTGACTTGGATGCTGCGGCGGAAATCTTTTCGAATGCTAATTTGGCTGAATGGAAAGAAAAAGAATCAGAAAGAAAGCAAAAACTCCGTCAAGTTGAAGAAAAACTCGATCGGTTGACTCGTGACCTTTATCCCATTAAAACGCTAGTTGATTCGCCTAATGAAAAAATGGAGGTAATGGTGGACCAGAGCAACGCCGCCCAGGAGGACTTGTTTAAAATCAAGGGTCAAATTAAGAAATTGAAGGAGTGTGATTGGGAGGAGAAGAAACTTGTAAATGATGTTTGTAATTTGGTTGTTGAAAAACAATTAGAAAAATATCCACGAAATGGAAAATTAAAGTTATCTAAATTTTATGATGACTTGGAAGAAACCATTCATGATGTTCTAGATAATAAATATCAACCTGGTAGCAAAGATGAGATTGATAAATTACTTTTAGAATCTCAGAAAATCCAATTTAATATTGACCTCCTAGGTAAAAAGATGCAAGATTTAACGAATTACAATAAAAATATGGAACGTAAAATGAATAATGAGAAAATTCAGGAACAGATTGACATTCTTAAGAAAAAGAAAAAGAAATTGGAAAATTCTGAATTCGATGTTAGTTCTTTTATTGACTACCAGAAACTACAAAAAAAAGAAGTTGAATTAGCTGAACTAAATTTGGTCTTTGATAACATTGAAATTTATTCTCGAACACATAGTGAATTGAATTTTGTAATGCAGAATTTGATTGATACTGAAGAAAGATTACAAGAATTTGAGTCTAATAGAGGTAGTATTAAAGGTTCTATTTGTGTGGTTGAGACTGAAATGAAGAATGTTCGTGATAAAAAGAAAAAAATAGAAGATATGATACTAGAATTGGATGTTTTAACAACTTATCAAGAATGTATTAAGGCTGTTCCTTTTATAATTATTGATAAGGTTGTTCCTCAACTAGAAAATACTATTAATCGAATGTTAACTAGTTTAGTAAATTTTACGATTAATTTTAAGATAAGTGAAAAAGAATTAAATGTTTATATTACTCGGCCTCATGGACAAATCCCTTTAAGTAATTCTTCCGGTTTTGAGAAATTTGTAGGTAGTCTTTTTCTGAGAATTGGATTAATTAAAATTTCTAATTTACCGAAGGCTAATTTCCTAGCTATTGATGAGGGTTGGAGTAATTTTGATTATGAAAATATGAATAATGTAAGTATGATTATGGATTATTTGCGATCTGAATTTGATTTTGTTATCCTGGTTTCTCATTTACAAGCTATGCGTGAACAAACTGATTATCAGATCAACATTAATGTTGAAAAAAAAACTGGAGGTGAATTTGGGCTTAGTTCAGTTTCATATCCTCATTCTTAGGTTTTAGATTTTGCTATAATAAATTTGATTTTCTTATTCTTTATAGTTTTTCGGGATTTTTATAAATGTAATAATGAAAAAAATTGAAATTTTTTATATATTTTTTTTGTTTTATAAATACCTCTTCAGTGACCTCTTTTGTTCTTTCGTAAATGGATTGTATTGACCCATCATTCAATGATGATCTTGATTGTATTGACGCATGGAACCGTTACGTTGATTCCAAGATTCAAGAAGCATGGGATGATTACATGGCATCGCCAGATCGTAAGATTATCATAAATCCCAAGCAAATCGAGGGTGGTCCTATTTTGGAACCGATTCCGCATCCTTCGGATATATTAGAAAAAAACCTTGCTGAATTTAAGAAGACTGAAGTGTATGTCAGTTTTTTGACTAACGGTTACAATAGGCTGCCTCAATGGTTTTTTGATAGTTGGATGAACGGAGTTCGTAACTTCGATTAATTCATAAAAATCCTTTTTTGATTTTTTCTATATCTAGAAATGTAAATAAATTTAATAATTCTAGTTTATAAAAGTAGTAATTCTAGATACATGTTTAGTCTTCTGTAAAAATATAAAAAATGTAAAATGAATGTAAAAATTGGTGTGTAAACGTTTTTTATTCATTAACAACAACAAATGAAGTCCATGGCATAACACCACCGATTGCTGTCCACATAAATGTAGAAACTATATTATTAGCTTCATCAATACCAATGTCAGGATCATCGCTAAAAGAATCAAAACATGCTGCCATACTGTATTTAAGTAGGACAAAAATGGGCATTTTAAATTTGTTTTGATTTTCTAATTTTAAACGTTTGCTCTCAGGTTCATTGACATTTTTTTCAAAAATTTGTTGAACTACTGCATTTAGCATAGTTTGTTGATTTTCATCGGTAACATCATTAAAGTTGTTTAAATTTACATCGACTAAATGATTCCAACATTTTGTAATAATTCCTGAATTCAAACTGTCATGAACAATAGCATCAAACAAGGACTTTGACGACATTGAATTAATACAATCAGAACACCGACAATTGTTATTTTCAGATTCACAAGAATTAGTAGGCATTTTTTTGTATGAATTATTTGAATAAAACATGATGATAAAAAATCAATTTTATCTCAAAAGTTAAAAGCAAAAAAGTTAAAATCTAAAAAAAAGTTGATAGAATGAAGTTAATTATCCCATGGTGATTTACCATCAATGATTTTCCACATAAAAGATGCAATCATTAAATTAACTAATTCAGTGTTATTTGAATCTGGTTTAACCAGAGATTTCTTGGCGACTCTCTTTGTGAACTGTAGTAGTTGATAGATAGAAATCCAAAAAGAACTATGATTAACAAAGTCAGGTATGTCAGTTTCCATGTTTGCTCGGTCTTTAACAATCATTTTGGTAAATGATTTGCGAAAAATTTCTTGAAACTGATATTTAGCCAAAAATTTGAGATTGATGCGCACATCAGTCTGCCAATTCAAATCGTCTGCGCGGACATCTATATTTTCGATAATTATCTCATAAAACTTCAATCTCTTATGGCATTGAATGCATCTACAGTCCTCTGACGTAGTATGTTCGATTTCCATTTCAAAACAGATGTTGTAATATTATTTACATCTTTATAAAAAAAATCAATTTTGTTATACATCAAACCTTAAAAAGATAAAAAATATGAAGTGATTTTGTTTAATCCCATGGGTAAACAGAACCAATTGCTGTCCAGAGAAATGTTGCTGCCATCTGGTTAGCTGTTCGTTGGTTAATATTTTGGTCGGAACCAAAAGAATGAAGACCAGCTAACATAGTGTAACGAAGAAGCTGATAGATAGTAATATTAAAGCGGCTATGGTTAAGAAAGTCTGGGTCTTGACTTTCCTGTTTGCGGTCTTGAACTATCATATCTGTAACCTGGTTAAGTAGAGTTTGTTGGTTAATATTGTTTTCCTGATTGAAATTGTGTAGGTCAATGGATACAATTTTATGCCATTCAGGACCAAAATCCTGACTAGTTAAACTGCTACAAACGAACCGATAAAACTGCTTCTTCTTCTGGCATTTAGCACAGTAACAGTCACCTTCTTCAGTATGAATGTGACCCATAAGAAGATTGGTTAAATTAGAAATTAAATATAGAGTATAAAAAATCAATTTTTAGTAATTTTTAAATTAAATTTTGCCAAAACGTATTTTTACTTATTTATATGACATAATATATTTTTTCTTTGTCTTCAAGTTATAATTTCCTTATAAAATATTGTATTCTGGTATCCACCCTTACCTACCCCATGGAAGGTTCGGAATTGAAAAAAGGATAGCAAAGTTTACATAAGCCTTCGACTTTTATATTCGAAAGCTGATGTAAAAATCCTAGCTAATAACTTTTAAGCTATTTATATATCTAGAAATATAACTAAATCTAACAAAGTTAGTTACACAGGCTTTGTAAAAAATAGTTATACCTCTAGAATAAAAAATAATAAAAATTAAAAGTTTTAAATTGACTTTCATGTATCTAGAACACCATATTTTATAAAAATCATGTTCTAGGTATCTATTAGTCCTCTTTGATAATAAAAATAATAAAAATTAAAAGTTCAAAAAATGACTTTCATGTATCTAGAAAACCATATTTTATAAAAATCATGTTCTAGGTGTTAGTTAGTCTTCTTTTGATTTTTAATTTATAAGAAAAAATAATAAAAATTAAAAGTTTTAGAATGACTTTCATGTATCTAGAAAACCATATTTTATAAAAATCATGTTCTAGGTATTGGTTAGTCTTCTTTGATTTTTTTTATTCTAAAATTATTAAATATTCTTAAAGTTTCGTCATGATGTTTTAGTGATTTTTATCAAATAATCGTAAAACCATGTATATCCTAGTCATCAATTCGTAATGAAAAATCAAAATCCCTTTGCTACCCTTACTCCCTCCACGGAAGGTGCGGAATTGAAAAAAGATAGCTAGATTACATGTGTTTTCGACTTTTATTTTTGTTTTTGGTAACACTTTTTCAAAAAAGTATTTCGAATGTTGATGTAAATTAGCTAATGTTTTTTTAAGATATTTATGTATCTAGAATATCAACTAAACTTAACACTAGAATTTGTTAAACTTAGTTATAATTCTAGAATCATAAATTAAATCATAAATTAAATCATAAATTAAATCATAAATTAAATCATAAATTAAATCATAAATTAAATCATAAAAAACATAAAAAATAAAATGTAAAAATATCAATTATTAAATCATAAAATTATGGCTCTACATAATTGTAGGCTTCATTATTGTTATAGAGTTTCCAAATATTCAATGAATCTTTACGTCCAATACGTTGAGCTCGACCAATAATTTGATGTAATAAATCAGCTCCTTGACGATGTAAAATAATAATATCACTAGAATTTTGAAGATTTAATCCAGCACCAAAAAAGCGAGAGTTAATTAAAAGAGCATCAATTTCAGTTTCACCATGTCGAAGTTCTTCACCTCGATATTCACGTAGTGTTTTATTAATACATGCGGAGGAACCTTTAATGCGAGAATATAATATTTTATGTTTATCTAGAATCCCGAGCATTTTCTCATTAAATGAACCTTCATGCTCTGAGAAAATCAGAATCTTGCGTTTTTGTTTGGGGAAAAATTTAATTTTGTATTCTAGAATCTTATCTAAATTACTATATTTATCCAATGTTTGTGAATCAGAAATAATTTTAGCTAAAGTAGATTCTGCTGTTTCAATAATCTCTTTAACTTTCAGTTCATTTTCATCTTTTTCGTTTTTAATTAACATAATATTTTCTAAAGTTAAAGATTCGCGACATTTAGGACATAAATTTTTACCGGAAATAGCCAAAGCTAGACAAGCAAAACAAAATACATTCTGACAACATCCAGTCACTGCTGGATTAGTAATATCATCAAAACAAATATCACAACATTCGATGTTTTTAATACGTTCTTCAATTGATTTGATTTTATGATTAGTTTCCTGAATTTTTTTTTGTGTTCTTTCTAGAGCCTCTTGTTTTGCTTTAGGTGTGGAATAATCTTTTCCTTGTTTTTCAAGTAATTCTTCTTTTAGTTCTTTGACTTTATCATGAAGACGTTGTGTGACAACGTTAATAATATTGTCTTCTGAACCTTTTTCGCATGTTAAACGATTAATTGCACCATTAGTATCACCAGCATTTAACATCATTAAAACATCATTTGAAACGATACCATTTAGAACCTGAATTTGAACATTGTCACGACTAATAATCAGATACTCATTTGGTTCAGGTAATTTAAAAGAAATCTCTATAAATTTATTATCATTTTTGAGAAAATAATGCTTGCGTAGAGGGTCAAATGCAACACTCTTAAATGTTTCACGAATAAATCCATTACATTTAATAGTATCTTCTTTAATAGTTGTTTCATAAGTTTGAGCGGCATTTGACCCCCAAGAATTACCATAATGATTTGGATACTGTTTGGTGACTTTTTTCATTATACCATCGGGATTAATAAGTGATTCATATGAACTGGTAACAAACCAATAAAATAGAGCATTAATCTTTAAATTATTTGGAATATTAATAGAATCAGCTTCATCGAAGATTAAACGATTAACATAATAATTATCTTTAATCATATAAAAAGCTAATTCATTATACATGGTTGAAGAAATGAGAATAATATTATAATTATTAAGTTTTTCATAATCTAAATAACCATAAGTTTTGACGATTTCAACGGTTTCATGATTATCTCCTAGGTATGAATCTAGATAGCGATAATATTTAGTGTCTCGAGGATGTTTCTTTTTGTCAAAAGAATATGAATGTTTGAATTTATGACTGCGTAAATCTTCTAAAAGACCATCTATGACAGTATCTTCAACATCTTCATATTCGATAAGCATCTCATCCAATTTATAATCTAGAATTACATTACGTAAAGAATTAAAAGTATTGATACTATAACATGATAATTTGGTGAATTTTTTGATGTAATCTTCCCATTGTTTAAAAACACCATGTGGAACAGCAATAATATTGGTATTAATTTTTTTTGAAGAACCATAAAATTTAAATGATGGTTTAGCTCCTTTGAACATATCATTTAATGTAATAAAATTTGAATTATTGTTTAATGATGGACTACTTGCTATAGTTCCTAGAACTTCATAAGATTTACCTGCACCTACATGGTCACAAATAACTCCGAATTTAGCAATTATTTGTTGATTTTCTTCAATTGTTAGGGGAATCATGTTTTCTAATTGTCTAGCTCGATGAATTAAAGCTTTTTGATGTTCTTTTAATGAAATAATAATTTTATCTGGTTGTTCAATTCTATGTGAAGTTTCATCAATATTATGTGTAAACTTAAATGTTGACATATTCTTAATTGATTAATATAAGAGCCTAATATTTATATTCGTTTTCAATTTTTTTATCTTTCAAAATACAAATATTTTATAATTAAAATAGTAAAAAACTATGCATAAAAGTAAAAATTAAAAACTAAAAATGAAACAAAATCTCATCGTTTTTTCCTAACTAAGTGACAATTTCAAAATCCCTGTCTCTTCGAAGTTAGCGTTTATGTATTTTTTTAAGTTTCTGACATCCATATCACCCCCTCTTCGGAAAAGTTCGGTAAATAAAAAAGAGGAAAAATGATTAGCTAGAATTACATACGTTTTCGACTTTTATTGTTATTTTTGTTATTTTTGTTAACACTTTTTTCAAAAAGTGCTTCGAAAGCTTCATGTAAAAATCCTAGCTTTTAGCTTTTAAGATTTTTTAAGATATTTATGTATCTAGAATAACAACTAAACTTAACACTAGAATTTGTTAAACTTAGTTATGCATCTAGAATAGTAAATAAAAAATAATTAAATGTAAAATAATTAAATGTAAAACTTTTTTTGTAATAAATCATATTAGTCCCAGTCTTCTTCTTCAAAAGTTTCTAATTTGTGAATAACATCATTTTTACCTTCATTTAATGAGTCTTTTATTTTCTCTAAGTCATCTATCGAAGAAGTTTCCAAAGATTCTTTATTAATAAAGATATTAGTAATATTTTCAATTTCCTTGATATATTTATCAATCTTTTTACGATGAGAGATATCTGCTTCTTTTGCTCTATTAAATTCATTACGAATTGAAGGAATATTACGATTCAATGTATCATATTGTTCCTTTAATTGAGGTAAAGATATTGCTGCACTACTATGAACAGCTTCTTTAGCCTCATAAATCTTTTCTTTCTTTTCTAAATAATCTGATTTATATGTTTTAAGTAATTCTTCATTTTCACGCATAATTTTTTGCTTTTCTTTTAAAATTGCCTCAAAACTAGGGACATCTTCCTCTAATTGTTTAATAGTTGCATGATAATATGTAATTAAATTATTAATTGCGTCATCAAATGATTGAGACATAAAACTATTCAAAGTTTGAATAGATTTTTTATAAAATTCTTTTTCAGAATCCGAAAGTTCAGAACGTTCATTATAAAAATCACAAACATTAGCGTTTTCAGATAATAGTTCATCTAATGATTTAATAGATACTGAAGCCTCTTCTTGTTCCTTAGCTTCTTTTAATCTTTTTAATTCTTGTAATCTTTCAGTAATTTCCGTTTTTTTATCTTTGATTTCAGGTTTTTTATTTTTAGATTTTTTATCTTCATGTTTACCATTCTTATCATTCTTACCATTCTTACCATTCTTATCATCTTTATTTTTTTTATCACTTTTTTCATCTTTCTTGTTAACTTCATCTTTTTTATTTTCTTTTTCCTTTGGAGGTTTTGCATATGACACTTTAGAAGGTTTAGTTTCTTTAGTAGAATTTTCTTCAATATCATAAAGAATAATATGAAGCTTTTTTATTTCATTATTTAAATAATTACTTAATTCATTTTGTTTTTTTAAAATATCTTGGTCTTCTTGATTAGCCATTTGATATATATTAATATGTAAAATAGGCTTAAATTAAATATAGAAGAAAATTATTAATTAAAAATAATACAAATGAAATTTCAATTTTTTTTTATTCTTTTTCATGTTTTTATTCTTTCAATTTGAATAATTAGAATATCTTCTTTATTCCTTTTTTTATATCCTTACCTACCTTTTTAGCCGTATTTTCAACTTTTTTTTCAACCTTAACTGCTTCATGAGATACAGCTGATTCAATTACTTTTTCGGTTTTTGCAATTGTGACAGCATCATGTTGAATTTGTTTAATGTCAATTGAAACATTAGCATCAACTTCTAAACCAACTAAAGCTGCTACATCACCACTTACACCTAGATTTATTTTACCATGTGAATAAGTAGCCTCTGCACCTCCTCCAACTTCAAAATGATCACCAATTGTCACTCCAGCACCTCCTGTAGCTGATACTCCTCGAGCTTTTATAGTCCCTTCCGCATCTACACCAACATAAGAACCAGTTGAAGCACCTGCTGATACGACTGCTCCGTTAGCACCTATTTTCATATTACCTTCTAGTTCTGTTCCTGTTTTAGCATAAGCATCTACTGAAGCTCCAGTTCCGATACCATGAGAACCAACAGATGCATCAACTGTAACATGACATTCAGTTGTATCAGAATATGAAACACCAATATATACATTTTTACCATCTAATCCTGCACCGGCTGATGCAACTGTTCCGGTTTTTACACTAGCTCCTACCTCTATTCCTGTGTCTTTATTAGCATTTACACCAATAGATGCACTTGCACTAATTGAATTATCAATAGAAACATCGACAGATGTCTTTGTAACTAGAACTGATGATTCTGGTTGAGTTTGTGTTGACATTTTTGTTTATATTTTATATTGAAAATAATATCTTTGTAAAATAATAAAAATATACTTAACTAATAATTTTGAAATATGCATAAGATAATAAAAAAAACAAAAAACAAAAAAATAAGTATACAATCAAAGAAACAATCAAAAAAACAATCAAATAAAAGTATGAAAATAAAACCAGGTTTTAAATCTTTAGCTTCAATGATTTTATATAAAAATAAAAAATTATTAAATAAATCAGAAACAGAAACATCTGACCCTAGTTTTAAACCCTTATATTATTGTAATTATTCTGAATATCATAATTTATTGAAGGATGAATATAATTATAGAAAATATTATAAAGATTATGACAGTGATGTTCAGATAAAAACTATAGTTAGTTTAAGCATTAAATTTGACCCTAATTTTCTTACCCGTCTTTTACTTTTATTATTAAAAAGATTTAATTCTATTTTAACAGGTGAAATTCTAAAAATATTAAGGTCTAATAAAAATGATTCTGAAATTTATTATATTTTAAAAAAAATGTATAAAAACAAAAAAAATATAATAAAACCAAAATCAAGTCTTACATGTGGGAAAAACAGATATATTGCTGATTTACTTAATGTGCGAACTACTCGAATATTTAATTCACCTCCTAAAAATTATTTGGATATAGGAACAGGTAATGGTAATTTTGCTGTAACTTTGGGAAGAAAATTAAAATTAGATAAAGATCATATATTTGGATGTGATTTAGAAAATTTTTCTGAACAAGGTGATTGGGGTAGAGATGTAAATAAAAATAACTTTACATTCGTAAAGTTAAAAGAAAATCAAAAATACCCTTTTGAAGATAATACATTTGATATTATTACGATGAAAATGGTTTTACACCATGTTGATAATGTTGATTTTTTAATGTCTGAAATAACACGGATATTAACACCAAACGGTGTATTAATTATTATTGAACATGATTCATTTACATTTGTTGATTATATGTTAAATGATATAGAACATGGCTTATACGTTAATGTATTTAATGATGATTATGATGATTCTTTCTCAAACGAAGATTATAAGTTTAGAACTCAAAATATTGAAAAAAAAAAATATATTGATGTTGTTAGATATTATGATTGGCTTGAACTAGATTATATTATAAATAAACATAATTTTACATATAAATGGGGTGATGTTTTATCTGAACATATTAATATGAACATACAATCTACACGTTCATTCTATTTTATTTATCAAAAAAAAAATTAACTATAATTATATGAAGTTTAATAAAAAAATGACATTAAATGTTTTTACCTTTTATTGATTTTCTTTGATACATTAGTTTTTTTAGTTTTTTTAGTTTTTTTAGTTTTTTTAGTTTTTTTAGATTTTAATTTGATATAATTAATATTTCCACCAACTCTAATTGCTAGAGGTAATTGTTGATTAGCAATTAACATTCCCTTATTATCATTTTCATTAATATCTAAATAATCTTTAGAACTAGTCATCATTATAATAGAATTTTCTTGTTGCATTCTCCTAGCTTCTTCTAATGTAATTATTGAAATTCTTTTCGGACCTGTAATTGATTTATATTTTCTTTTCAAAATAAAAACTTCTTGCATCCCTATTCTTTCCAATAATCTTTGTAAGTCAGGATCATTTCTATCTCTCATTGTGAAATATAACTGTTTACGTCCAGAATCATCATTCATTATATATGGTCTAAAGCCAAAATATAAAGCATTATAAATTTCATGATGTGTTATATTCATAGCAGGTGATATTTCACTATTTTCATGTTCAACTAAAAAAAATCCATTATTAATTACAAAAGTTCGTAAACGTTTTTGAGTATATAAAGAAAATGTATTTATTAGAAACACCGACGCATCTTCTTGTCTACCTTCATTATGTTTTCTGTCAAAATCAGTATCAACAAAAACAAATAAAGGTAATAATCTAAGCTTTCCAGCTTTCAAATATTTTATTAATTGAATACCAATAAATTTATGGGATGAAGATGGAGAAGATGGAGAAGATGGAGAAGATGTTCTAAATAATTCTGTTGGAGATAATGGAGCTCTGTTACGAAAAGAATAAGAATTAGAACTTTTATCAAATAAATTATAGTTTTCATTTGAAGTTAATCTGAATGTCATAGGAAACACCCTTGTATTACTTCTACCATACATGTATAAATAAAACAAATTCAAATTAATATTATAATCAACATATTTTCCACATGGATTATCAAAATCCACTATTAAACCATATGTTGACCATAATTGGTCAAAACTAGATAAAAATTGACATATACCTTCACAAAATATATCTTCCCCTAATCCTAATCTATATTGCTGAATATTCATATTCAAGTCCCTACCTTTTTCTTGTAAAAAAACTCCTAAAGCATCCATTTTTACACTATTATCATCATTGAATAATTCTAATGGTAAAAAAGTCATTAGTATTCGAGGCAACTCTGGAAATCGTATTATTGCTGCTTCTAATTCTTGTATTAACGTGGGAATATCTTTATTTTCAAAAGCAAAAAAATTTTTTAAACCGAAATGAATTCTATCTGCCATAAACCCAAGTGCAGTTCTACTTTTATCTTCTGAAGATAAATCCTTGAAAAGTCTTCCATCTGGAACTATTATTTCACCAGTTGCTATTTTATCTCTAATTTCTTGATGAAAATTTTCTTCTCGGAGTAATTCTTCTCTGTAATATTTTTTTTCTTTTCGATTTTTAATTATTTTACGAGACTCCCTTTCCGCATCATCGCTCTTAACTAAACAGTCTTTCATTTCTTTTAATCTTTGTTCTAAAATAGCCATTATTTCACTCTCAGAACGAATGTTAAATTTTTTATCAACCATGTATTCATCAATACGAAGATTTTCATCTTGATATAATGATTTATCATTTGGAATTTGATTTTGAAAACGACTTTTATTATAAACTGTTGCATAAGGAGCCGTTATTTCAGTAAAATAACTAAGTTCTTGTTCTGTTAAACCATCTACAGGATATGCTCTATAAATATCATCGGATTTTTCTGAAGGAAGTTTAAATTCTTCTTTGAAATCCTTCATTTTCTCAACACAAAAAGTAAGAAATGACAAATAACTATCTGATAGAAGATCTGGAGATTCTAAATTAAATATTAAATAGTTGCTATTATCTGCTTTTGTAAATCCACATAAATTTCTAGCCTCTTCTTGTAATTGTTTTATTCTATCTGGAAATGATAAATTACGACGATATGGTGGAATATACAAATTTTGTGATGACATTAGTTATAATTTTTATATTTAAAATAGAAAAAAAAATTTGAATGCTTATTGATTAGAAATAAACTATAGTTTTATAAAATCATAATAATATATTTATTTTATTTATTTTATTTCCTTATTATACAATTCAGTAACATCAGTTACTAAATCCTTACAAAGGAATAAATATAATCCAGTCTTATGAGCAGAATTATACATAGCTTGACTGATTGTCAACCCATCAATTGTTTTTGTCTTTTTACTTTCATGTAAAAGACTTTCGAACGCTTTTTCAATATAAGAATTCATTTTTTCCAAAATAGTAACTAGTTGAGTTGAATTTGCCATATTACATGATGTATAAATTTTGTAAAGTGAATCCACGAAATCATCACGATTAAAATTTGGTCGATGAGGTCTTGTAGTTGTTTTAACCATTTGAGGATATTTGTTACAATAATCCTTTGCAATTTTATGTAGCGATGATTGAATATCAGGTTCCCCAATTAAATCAGCTTCACTTAATGGTACCATCTTATTAATACGACGAAAATATTCAAGTAACTCTATGTCATTTTTAACTTTAATTACCGTTAAAATAATTTTTGTATCTGGATATAATTCACTGAAACCTGAAATAATGGCTTCTCTACGATGATTACCATCATAAATTTCATAATATATATTACCTTTATTCCATTCAGATTCAATTTCAGCTGCAAAAATTTCTCCATCAATCTTTTCTGGTTTGTTGTCTAATAAATAATTACGAATTTCATTGACACGAAGCTTATCAGAAGGACGATTTAGATGCCATGACCTAAAAATAGACTGTGTTAATGTTTTACATGAAATAATATAAGTATTATATTTTTCATCTTTACTTGAAAAAATACAATTAAACCCTTTTCCCCTTTCCTTTTCCATTATTTGAAATTTTAATGTTGGTTGTGTTTATTGATGTTGTTGACTGTTGTTTAATAATTGTTTAATAGTTTATTATTTTTTATTCAATTTTTCAAAAGACATAATATATCAAAATATAGTATTTTTAGTCATTTTGTTTTATTCAAAAAATTGAATGAAAAATAATTAAAAATAATAAAATACAATCAATCCGAAAAATCAAAAGCTAATTCATATTTAAAATGGAGCGTCATCCTGAAACAGGTCTTCCTTTAACATCTGAACAACAAGGTTTTACATTTAGTTCTTCGTCAAATGCTACAAATAACACTAATACTGAACAACAAACTGAAGTTTCTAAGGTGGTTCCTGGTGGGTTTTCACTTGGTTTTAAGGGTCCTGTTGAAAATCAAATACCTACCACTAATACTTCAGCTCTTGGAGGACTTAAATTTGCCGGAGGATTAGGTGGTCCTCATGAAAATCAAATTTCGACTACTAAAACAGCTTCTAATCCTCCTTTTGCATTCGGAGGTGTTATGCCTAATATGAATCAATATCAAGCTCAGCAAAAGCAACAGGCTGAACGTATGCAAGGAGCTTGTATGGGTATCCAGTCACAATTTGGATATGAAAAGAAAAAAGATAATTCGGCAGTAATTAAAGCTTTATATGATGAATTGACCGCAATCCGCACTCAAATTGAACATCTTACAAAGACTACTGATACCATCTACAAAATTATGAGTCAATTACAGTAAAAAGAAAAAATTGTAAATTTGATTTATACTTTTTTTATAAAAATTGATTTATTTGTGATGATAAATAATAAAAAAATAATAAAAAAATAATAAAAAAATAATAAAAAAATCTAGAAATTATGACGGAAGACCCTGTTAATAAGAGTTTTTGTTTTTACCCGGAAGATATACCTTATGATCCAGATTTTGATTTGTTCCTGGAAACAGAAAGTGACAAATCAAAATTTAATAAATTTGAATGTGATGTATGTCATAAAAAATATAAAACCAAATGGATTCTGGCGGAACATGAAAAATCTCATGATAAAGATTGGAAAGGATATGAATGTAAAGTATGTCAAAAATATTTATTTGATAAATCTAGTCTTTATCGGCATACAAAATTACATAAACCTCGGGAAAAAACTTTCGCATGTGACATATGTGACAACAAATATTTCTATAATTTCTTACTAACTGCTCATAAAAGAACAGCACACCAAGAGGATTTTATTCCAAATAAATGTTATTTATGTGATAAAGAAATAGTTGATAAGGAAAATTTTAAGCGTCATATGTTGACACACGATGACTCTTTTGGCGGTTATCCTTGTAATTTTTGTCATAAAAAATTCCTTGACAAAAGCTATTTGATTAAACATGAAAAAATACATAAAGAAGGATTTGACGGTTATAAGTGTGATATTTGCAATAAAGTATACAAACAAAAACAAACAATGATGTTACATAAGAAAAAACATCATACAGAATCAGAATCATGATGTTTTACGTAGTTCTTTTATTTTTTTGATTATACCAGTGACAAATTTATCATAATTTATATCATCTGTATGATTACTATTACTTTTATCTTTGTGATTACTAACACTATCAATTATTTCTTTAACTGTTCCTAAATAATGATATACAATAATCGGTTTTTTATTAAATAATACTAAACTTTCTACATCATAAGAAGTAAATGTTATATGTTTTTGATATTTAATCATAAATTCTTTACTCATATAAGGATAAATAGCGAATCCATCATATTTTTTTATTAATTTAACCCAATCGTATTGAGCAAATCCATATTGAAAGCTACAATTCTTTTTACTTTTGTAACATTTATTTTTATTGATTAAATTACATTTTTGAGTTTTTTTATCCCATTTACACATTTTTTTTTCAGTTACCATGTTTAATTCGCTATCACAATATTTTTTAGCTATAACGTCACATGAATACATATGAGTTCCATTCGGAAACCATCCATTTTTAGCTTTTTTTGCAATATATTTTTTATCAAATTCTTTTATTTTTTCTTGATAAATTTTATCAGTCATTGGGTCTGATAATTTATCTTTACCAGTGATACTAAAAATATTTGAATAATCTATTTGTGCATATAGAATTTTTGTTTCTGGTTTACAACATAAATCGGCAAAGAACCATCCTCCTTTTGACCACCATGTCCCTAGGGGTTTATCCCAAATAAATGGTTTATTACCTAACTCCTTTTTTATATCAAAGTCATGTAAAATTGAGGTGTTACCTGCTTTTAACCATTCGTTGTCTGCTAAAAATTTTGTTAATTTACCTAATGATGAATCTGTTGACTTATATCGGTCAATGTGATTATTTTGGACATAAATGTTATTATTCTTTTTCAAACTCATTATCAATGATTTTACTATAGAACCGATTTTTCTTAATATAAAAGAAAATTTTTAATTTAAGATGTTTGTAATTATTATTAAACTATGAACAAAACCTATCTTAGTATTTTACTATTAAGTATTTTAATGACCACTTATAACAATATCAATCTCAATCACAATTGCACTAATAAACCGAAAATTGTATTACTTGGTGATGGTTTCTTTGCTCGTGGATTTCTCCATCATATAAATTACAATAAATTCTTTATTACACAAATTTATAAAGATTCATTCATTAACCCTCAAGATATTATGTATTCATTACAAAGAGGAGAAAAATATGTTCCTGGAATGCATTTACATCTTAGAGATTACATTACTAAAAGTCCAGATGTTAAAATCAATATGGAGATTACGAAATTAGAATTAGATACAAAAAAAAATAGTGTCATTGTTAATGGTCAAGGGATTGAATATAATCATTTGGTAATCGGGCTAGGTGGACAAAAACCATTATCAACATGGGTAAAAGAACTTAATAAAGTTGTTGAATATAAAAATTTGTCAATTGGTATTGTCGGTATGGGTCCAACTGGTATTGAATTGGCCAATATTTTATCAACAAATAATATAGTTAATATGTTTGATATGCTTCCTAGAACTAGAATATTAACATTTCTTTCAAATGAAAATAAAAATATGATACTTGAAAATCTTGAATATAAAAACATACACATACATTTAGCAAAACCGTATAATAAATATGAAAATTTTCATAGTCATGTCATATTTTGTGGTGGAACTAAAGCAAATTCGGTTATGAATATTGATAATACAGTTAATAATATGTTATTGATGAAAGGAACTGATAATATTTACATTGGCGGTGATTGTGCAAATACTGATTATATTAAAACCGCTCAGGTAGCTTATCAACAAGGAGTCTATGTTGCTAAGAGATTAAATGGAGAAATTGAAGATTCTAAATCATTTGAATATAAACATAATGGTATAGCAATGAATATGGGAGAAAAAAAAGTGTTAATAGAAGGACATAATATAATACCAGATGGTGTTTATTCGGATTTTATTATTAAATTATATTCATGGTTTTGTATATAAATTAGATTGAAATATTTAATCATATTCTGTAGTGAGTTCTTCATTAGCTTCTTCATTTATTTCTTTTTTATACAAATCTGGTTTAGTTAATCCGGTTAGTTTATCATATCCTGAAGCTTTAAGAACACCATTTACTAATTTCTTTTTTTGAGCATCTGATAAATACATATAAGTATTATGGTGTTTATAAACATGGTCATCAGTGATACCAACAATTTTTTTGATGTTATCAATGGCTGTTGTTTTATCCCAATTCCCACTTATATTTTTTTCAAAATGGTCTCTAATGCATTTATCACTTAGTATAAAAGGGAAAATAACATCAACCATTGCGATTTCCTTCCCTTTAATTTCTTTATATTGTTGGATAGCGCTTTCTTTTAGGTAATATACTAATGAACTGATACATGAATTAATTCCACCATTTCGGTAATTTTCTAATAAAGTTTCGGTTTGTTTATTTGTTAAACCATATTCATTTTTATAATTTTCAATAAATGTATTAATATCAATGACATCATTAAAATTGGTATTTAGAAATTCTATTTTAGAAACTTTGACGTTGTTATTTATGATTGTCTTAGCGGATTGTATATTATTAGTTTGATTAATTAATTGCTGTTGCATATGTTTATTCTCTAAATCTTTAATTTCTAATTTTTTTTCATAATCTTTAATCGTAATTTCATTCTTTAATTTATTTATTTCAATATCCTTTTTTATGAGTTCTATTTCTAGATTAGCATCATTACTTTTACATTTTTTTTGATGTCTATATAAACTACTATGATGAGTATATTCATTACCACAATGTATACAAAATAATATTTGTTTCTTATCTAAATTTAATAAATTATCTTGTATAACATACGAAGTATTAGCCGTGCTTATATGTTTATTAGTAGTAAAGTGTTTTTGTAAATTGTATATTGTTTTAGTTTTGTATTGACATTCATTACAAGAGAACATTCTTAAATAGTTGTATTAATAATTTTAATTTTATATATTGTTTATATTTTTTTTTCAAATTTTTTTCATGAAAAAATAAAATGCTACAAAATGCTATATAATGCTACATAAAAAGTAGAAAAGTAGAAGGGTTTTTTGCGACCAAAACCATAATCAAAAAAAGTGATGCATAAAAACGTCGCAACTTCGACAGCTACTTTTTATCATTTTATGTAGCATTATGTAGCATTATGTAGCATTTTGTATATTGGATGCCATATTATATTATCAAATGGTCGAAAAAAAACCTGCTACTTTTTTTTTGCAAATTATTTTCATGAAGAAATTGAAAAAACCATTAAAATCAATAAAACCTGTTCAAAAAATGCCATTGGGAATTTCACTTTTTTTTAATGAGAAAATCACT
>JACCDJ010658718.1_pt1 | contig 21263 bp, 16 predicted proteins | sample 7444481 | NCBI WGS metagenome assembly JACCDJ01 (sample SAMN15323435, study PRJNA562643) | freshwater metagenome | isolation source: river surface water | place: USA:Blue River Watershed | collected 2017-08-15 | reverse complement strand
CGCACCCCACTCAGATGGGTTTGCTGCAAATGCTTTGATGCTGGCAATATCAGCTTCGGCAATGTAGCCCTCAGCCGCTGCAACCTCACACAATGTGTCGAAATTTGTTAATGTAAACACCGGAATGCCCTCATTCACAAACTTTTCTGCAGCATTCGCAAATCCATAAGTGAACAATGCCACCAATCCTACAACCTCGCCACCCGCCAAACGAACACCGTCTACCGCTTGCAACGAACTTTTGCCCGTAGAAATTAAATCTTCTACCAAAACGACTTTATCTCCCTCTGCCAAATAACCTTCTACCTGATTCTTTAGTCCGTGTTTTTTGGGCTCTGGTCGAACATAACAGTATGAAATGCCCATTCTATCTGCACACAATGCTCCGTGAGCAATGCCCGCTGTTGCAATTCCTGCTACCCTATCAACCATCGGAAACTCCTTTGAAATAAGCCCCGCCAGCGAGTCTGCTACGAAATTTCTAACCTCTGGAAACGATAATACCATACGGTTGTCACAGTAAATTGGACTCTTAATTCCAGACGTCCAAGTGAATGGTTCTTTTGGAGATAATTTAATTGCCTTTATTTCAAGAAGAAATTTTGCTAATTTTGCACTTTGTTGAGACATGGAGCCACAAACCTACAAAATTTATTTTAATGAAGGTGCATTAATCATCACAGATTCTCCCAATGCACTTAGGGGTATCCCTAACTTGTATTACATTGGCGATGACGATTTGCACACAAGCTTTAAAATCCTTACCTCCAGCGAAAGCACTGGTAAGGCTATGACATTCGGACTTATTGCCTACGATGCTGCTGAAACTTTCAAAGAATTTGCAGAAAATTATACCGTCATTCAAGCTGCCGGAGGATTGGTTTTCAATAAAGAAAATCAACTCCTTACCATCAAAAGAAACGGACTTTGGGATCTTCCTAAAGGGAAAATCGAAAAGCATGAAGATCAACGCGCTGCCGCTCTCCGTGAAGTCATGGAAGAAACCGGTATCAATATGATCAATATCTCCGATAAAATTGGAGAATCTTACCATGCCTATTTCGAAGATGATGTGCTTCTATTGAAAGAAACTCATTGGTATGCAATGAATAGCAGCGGAAAAAGCAACCTTAAACCACAAATTGAAGAAGGTATCTCTGAAGTTAAATTTGAACACCTCGATTGGTTCAAATCTCCTGACTTCCAATCTTACAATAGCGTGAAAGATGTTGTGAAAAAAGCCCTAGATAGAGCCGAAAACCTAGCCGAATAATCTATTTATTCGCAACTATTTCTCTTCCATATTCACCGCCTCCGGTAAAAATGGAGCGTAGTTTCCGTGATGTATAATTAAATCACGTACCAACGTACTGCTAATATAGCTTAACTCAGGACTACTCAATACAAAAATCGTCTCGATGTCCTCACTCAACGCCTTGTTCAATTGTCCAATGTGCGATTCATAATCAAAATCAGTGCCGTTTCTCAGTCCACGCAAAATGAATTTGGCATTCACCTTCCGGCAAAAATCAACCGTAAGTCCCTCATAACTCATCACTTCAACTTTAACGTTGTGGGCAAATGTCTCCTGAATCCAACGCATTCGCTTTTCTAACGTAAACAAAGTGGTCTTCTTTGAATTCATCCCAACAGCAACAATCACCTTGTCGAATAACAACGATCCCCTGTCAACAATATCTACATGACCCTTCGTAATTGGGTCGAACGTTCCCGGAAATACCGCAATTTTTTCAGTTGTCATAATTTATTGTTTAGCGAAGATAGTACAAGTTGTACTTCCATATTCCTTTTTTACCAAATGCGTCTCGTGAAATTGCAATTGTGGCTTGTGCTCTATAATAATGATTCCATCTTCAGTTAACCATTCAGAAAACATCTTTGGAAATTCCTGTATGTTCGGTATGTCGTATGGAGGATCTGCAAAAATAATGTCGTAACGCTGATCTTTTTGAGGGACAAATTTGTAAATGTTTAACTTTAAGATCTCCCATTGCATCAAATCCCTTTCCTTCTGCATGATTTTCTGTTGCTGGATGTTCTTCATATCAATGTCAATGGATGTAACCAACTCAGCTTCACGACTTAAAAACTCCGCAGCAACAATGCCTGAGCCAGAAAATAAATCCAATACCTTCTTGCCTTCAATACCGAATTGATGCACCAACGAATTGAATAAACTCTCACGCATCCTATCTGTCGATGGCCTAACGTGAGAAGCAAATTTGGATGGAATCACCCAACCTTTTAAAACACCTCCGGTAACGCGCATGTAGATAAATACATCAAACTTGAAGCAAAATTAGAAACACCAAAAGAACCACTCGCAGTATATGGCATTTTTCGATTAAATACATCCATATGAATCGACAATTTCTCGAAATCATTTCCCAAAGATTGTTCATCCCTCTCAGAAATGTCCCCCACCAAATAATATGGCATCGAATCAAATTTAGCATCTTGCATACATGCCGTCACAAAATATAAAACATCTGGATGATTGTCCACTTCATATAAATTTCCAATAAAAAATTGCTTGTCCTTAAACAATAAAACAACCAAGGTTTTTTCATGTAACCAAAAATAAACCAAATTTTTATGGAGGGATGTCATTTGCTGCGCCTTCTTAAAAAGTGATTGCATCAAATGAAATGAATTGCCCTTTTCAGATGAATATGTAATGTAAATGCCTTCGTGAACCAAGGCTTTCGTGTTACTCTTAAAGCCTGGAATCTTGGTTTCAATAAACTCAAAAGGCATGAATGAAACCTTTTCTTTGAACAAGACTTGTGAGTAATGTTTTGGAATACTCAAATCTTTACCAATTAAATGAGAACTGCATTCTCCAGTGTAAGAAATTGAATAAAGCTCAGTGAAATTATCGTGAATTACATAATAGCCCAAGTCAGACTCTTCGAAAGATTCACTCTTATAATTGCACAATAAATTCATTAGAGCAAAATTGCACATTTTAAACCGACTTCACAAGTGATTTAATTATCTTGCACTCATGTTTAAAAAACTCTCGTTTTCTGCAATTTTTTTTACATTTATTTTTTGCAATTCTGCGTCTTCTCAAATAATCTCAGATGAGCCACCAAACCCTATGGGTGGAGATAATTCAAATCAACCGAAGAATGTTTACGACTGGAATATTTGGTCAACCCCAGATTTTGATGACCTTCATAACACCACTAAACCAAACTATTGGAAAAACAAAAAACCCTATGAAGGTTACTGGCAACAAGATGTTTACTACAAAATTAATGCTTATTTAAACGACACTTTTGAATACATCAAAGGGGGTGAAAGAATCACTTATTATAACAACAGCCCCAATACCCTCACAGAAGCATATTTCAACCTTTATCAAAATGCTTTTAATAAAAACAGTTTAACAAACGATCTCTATAAAACCAATAAAACCAAAGTTTTACATGGTCCATATGAAAGCCAAAACAAAGGCATTGAAATCACCTCTTTTACAATCGACAATCAAAAAGTTGAGTTTGTAATTTACAATACAATTCTAAAAGTAAAACTTCCCTACCCACTCAAACCGGGAGAGAAAATTGATTTCAGAATCCATTTTATCACCTACTTCGACCGCGGTAGCATCCGCCGACGCATGAAGGTGTACGACCATCACGGATATAAGCATTTCAATGGATGTCAATGGTTTCCAAAAATTTGCGTTTACGATCGGAAATTCACTTGGACCACCGACCAACACCTTGAAAAAGAATTCTATGGCGACTTTGGAGTGTTCGATGTGCAGCTCAATTTGCCCGAAAACTATATTGTAGAAGCAACCGGCGAACTCATGAATCCGAAGACCGTGCTTCCTGAGTCCCTCAGAAAAAAAATAGACCTTAAAAATTTCGCTAAAAAGCCCCTAAATGAGCAGCCCTCCGAAATCATTAAACCTTCTGCAAACCGCAAAGAATGGTGGTTTCACGCCACAAATGTGCACGACTTTGCTTGGACCGCCGACCCAACTTACCGCATTGGCGAAGTAAATTGGAAAGGCGTAAAATGTGTGGCCATTGCCCAAGAAAACAATGCCGCAGGTTGGCAAAAAACACCCGAATACATTGCCGATATTATTGACCTCTACAGCAGAGAATTCGGACTTTACGAATACCCTAAAATTGTAGCCGCCGATGCCGGAGATGGCATGGAATACCCCATGATTACAATGGATGGCGGACTTTTTCCAAGCCATAAAAGTTTACTCGCTCACGAAATTGGTCATAACTGGTTTTATGGCATGATTGGTAGCAACGAAACCTACCGCGCTGCCCTCGATGAAGGATTCACCCAATTTATCAATGTTATTGCCCTCAAAAAATTAGGCGTTGAAAGTTTCCCCGAATATTCAAGAGCCTATGCCGGTTATATGTACGACGCAATTGACGGAACCGACGAGCCCTTAAACACCCATAGCAATGAATTTAACGGCGCCATTGGTCACGGTGGAGGCTACAAACATGTTTACCTAAAAACCGCTACAATGCTTTACAACTTGCAGTATTTCCTTGGTGATTCCATGTTCTCGGTGGCAATGAAAAACTATGTGAAAACTTGGAAATTCTGCCACCCGTACATCGAAGATTTTAGAAATTCTGTCATCCAATCGGCACAAACCGATCTCAATAAATTCTTCGATCAATGGTTCGAAACCACCAAGGTTTGCGACTATTCCATAAAGTCTGTCAAAAAATTAAAAGCAAATCAAACTAAAAACGATTTTAGCACTTATTACGACATAATCATTGAACGAAAAGGCGATATGGTGATGCCAATAAATGTCGATATTGCATTGAAAGCCAAGAATATAAGTCTCGTTCCGAAGAATAAATATGTGAGCATTACCAAAATTACAATTCCTGTTTCTTACTATAAAAATCCTGAAAGAACCACCGTGGAACCCTGGATTGGCTGGGATAAAATCAAACCTTTTTACTCCTGCAAAGTGTATGTTCCCGATGGTTACGAATTGCTGCAAGTGTGGATTGACCAATCTGGTCGACTCGCCGATATTGACCGTACCAACAACATCTGGAACAACCGCGTGCAGTGGCAATTTGATTATGGAAACGGGGCAAATGAATCTTATTTAGGGAGTTATGAGGGACTTTGGAGGCCTACTTTAACGCATAACGATTTCAATGGATGGATGCTTGGTGCTAAAATCTCGGGCCAATATGCAGCGCGCAAACATGTATTTAATTTGGAAACTTATTATTCCCTCGAAACCAATCAAAAACAAGAAGTATTCTTGACAAATAGAGGGACACAAAAATTAAGTTATGCTTTCAATTACAGCCATACAATTCGTAAAAACGGAACCTATTTTGCCGAAAGTCAACTTTACAACAACCTATTTATCAACTCAATGGGTTGGAAAATGAAAATCGGAAATCACTCTTTCGGACTTTACGGAAAAACACTTAAAAACCTTTACAATGAACCTGAATCTTCATTGAGAAACTCAACATCTGTTTACCTAAATAGATACAACGGCATTGCACCGAACCAAGGTTATTGGAGTCAACTCAACAACATCAATTTCAACTTATTCTATGCTAAAACGTATAGCGGATGGGGAAATTTTGGAACTATTGATTTTTCAATGCGACTCCCATCGCCATGGAGTGAAACACAATATGGATTTGTTCGAGGGACATGGAAACACAATGTGCCAATGGGAAAACTTTTGTTTAAGACCAGAGCATTTGCCCAAATTGGTGGTGGCAGTAATGTAACAGCCGAATCGGCCCTTTATGCAGCTGGTGCAAACCCAGAAGAAATGATGAACCATAAAATCATGCGCGACTTTGGCTTTGCAAATTCAAACGTTCAATTTGGTGGTGGATTAAACCTTAGGGCATTTACAAATTCACCCATTGGAATCAAACAAAACGATACAACCCTAGCCTACTTTAGAGGCACCTCTGGAATGTCGGTCAACGCCGAATTAGAATTCTCAAACCTCTTTGCCAAACTGCCAAAAATTAAATGGTTGTCAATCAAAACTTACCTCTTTGGCGATGCCGGAATTATGGCACAACCACTCAACCAAAAACAAACTTACAGCCCCTTACTCACCGATGCCGGGGTGGGTGCACTTTTCAGTTTAAACCTAAACAATACTGCTGTTTTTGGGAACAATGAAATCACAAAAGGTGTCATGAACGACGTCAAGCCAATCAACATCCGTGTAGATTTTCCAATCTTCATGAATATAACGAAAAATAACGAACAATACAACCAATTTCGATTCAGAATTGGCATAGAAAGAGCATTTTAACATGAAATTATTCGCAAAAATCATCACTTATCTCACATTTCCTGGATTCTGGGCTGTGGTTGGAGTTTTCCTATTGAGCAAAATTGACATTGCCAATATCATCATCATCCAAGAGAAAACACAAGACAAATTGGTGACAGCATCGTTGTTGCTGCACACCATCATTCCAATGCTTTTTGTGCTATTTATGGTATACAAAAAGCGGTTTCAATCCATTGAACTAGCAACCACCAAAGAACGCAAAATTGCTGTTCCATTTGCATTTTTGTCGGCCTGTGTTCTGTATTACTCTGCATTTGAATTCATAGTATCGAAAGAAAATACTACCATATTAAACAACGTAAACCTGGTTCATTTGCATCCCTTATTGGAATGGTGTCAGCTCATTTGCATCACACTGCTCATTCAGGTTTTATTCACTTTTCTCAACTTCAAAATCTCCATCCACATGCTGTCAATCACAGCATTTACAACATTCTTCATTGGCCAATTCAATACAATTCGCAAATTCACCGTGGCCGACTGCCTGGTGGGTGAAAATATTTATCATTGGCCATCGTTCATGCTCACTGCACAAGGAATCAATTTCATGATTGCCGCACTATTGGTTGTGAGTGTTTTGGTTTTTATTGCACGTAAAATCTTAAATGCACATACTTACCAAGAATTAATCATTGGCAGCATCGTAGGAATTTCCATTACATTTGTAAATTCAAATCTATTGTACATATTATGGAATTAACTTGTGTTTTATACGAGAAAAAAGGCAACATTGCCTATGTTACACTCAACCGTCCTGATGTTTTTAACGCTTTCAACGATGAACAGAGCTATGATATGCAAGCTGTGTTTAAAGAAATAAAAAAAGACAATGAAGTACGTGTTGTTGTATTAACGGGCGCAGGAAAAGCATTTTGTAGTGGACAAGATTTGAAAGCCATTGCTGGTTCTAAAAACCGTTCTTTGTCAGATAGCCTATACAAAAGATACAATCCTATCATCAAGGCAATGAGAGAGTTGCCAAAGCCTATCATTTGCAGAATGAATGGCGTGGCTGCTGGAGCTGGAGCCTCTTTGGCGTTGGCATGCGACTTTATCATTGCATCCGAAAAAGCATCCCTCATAGAAGTTTTTGTGAATGTAGGACTTGTACCAGACTCTGGAAGCAGCTACTTTTTACCGAAAGCAATTAGTCCTGCTCGTGCATTCGAAATGGCAACAATGGCACCAAAGGTTACGGCCCAACAAGCCTTAGAATGGGGATTGATTAACAGAGTGGCCACAGAAGAAGAACTCGACAACACCGTGCAACAAGTTGCCGATTATTATGCTCAAGCACCAACTTTGTCGATTGGAATGATCAAAGCAATGTTGAATAAAGCTGCGCATTCAGACCTCGATACCATGTTGCAATACGAAGCTTACTGCCAAGAAATTGCCGGTAGATCTGAAGATTACCGCGAAGGTGTGACAGCCTTCAACGAAAAAAGAAAGCCAGAGTTTAAAGGAAAATAGAATTTGGTGTTGAAATAATCAGTTTCAACCTTCCAAACATAATGTAACTTAATTGTAATTGATACGTTAAGTTACTATAATTTCATTATCTCAATCACATTGATTCCATTCAATCCATACACCTCAATCATGAAGAAAATACTCTTTACCCTTATATTCGTTACCTTTTTCATTTCCGCTTGCCGTAAATTAGAAACCCCACAAGATTCTTCAAATCCAGATTGGACCACCGAATCGCATGGTGACGTTTCCCCTAATTATAACACCGTTTTCCCCCAAGATAAAGTCAATCAACTTGAAATTATCATTGGTGCCACAAATTGGACAGCCATAAAGGCAGATATGAAAACTCTCTATGGCAATGATTTTGGCGTTGGTGGCGGTGGCCCTCCCGGTGTTTTCCCAACAGATGAACCCAACTATGTAACCTGTACAGTTAAATTTATGGGTAAAACTTGGAATCATGTTGGCTTCCGTTTGAAAGGAAATTCAACACTCACAGAAGCTTGGAAATCAGGAAATTACAAACTTCCTTTCCGGTTAAACTTCGATAAATTTGAAAGCCAATTTCCCTCAATTCAAAATCAAAAATTTTATGGATTCAAAGATTTATCCTTTTCACCAGGCGCTAAAGATCAATCGCTCATTCGTGAAAAAGTAACCGCCGATATTTTTAGAATGGGCGGAATTCCTGCTCCGCAAACTGCATTTTATAGAACTTCTATAGATTTTGGTGGGGGACTTAAATACTGTGGAATTTATTGTGCCGTGGAACTTCCCGACGACAATATGCTCAAATCACAACTCGCCGAAGAAAGTGGAAATCTCTACAAACCAGAATCTAAATTAGCCAACTTCCTCCAAACAGAATTTGAAAAGAAAAACAATGAACTCCTTGGTGATTTCTCTGATGTTCAATCTTTTGTAACCGCTTTAAATAACCCCATTAGAAAAACCGATACTGCAAAATGGCGCGCGAACATTGAAGCAGTTTTCAATATGGATCATTTTACCAAATGGTTGGCAATGAACAATATGATTGTCAATTGGGATACTTACGGCGCTATGGCTCACAACTATTACTTATACAATCATAGCTCCAAAAAATTGATTTGGTTGCCTTGGGACAATAATGAAGCGCTCACTAAAAGTCCAGGTATCACAGGAACCTCATCGGGTGGACCAGGTCCAGGACAAGGACTATCCCTCAAAATGAACGAAGTGACAACAGCTTGGCCTCTCATTCATTATGTAGCCAACGATGCCGTTTATTACAATATGTATAAAGCACACTTAAAGGCGTTTAAGAACAACGTTTTCACCGAGAGCAATATCAATCCTCTTATTGAAAATGCGTATGCACTCATTACCCCTTATGCTATTGGCGCCGATGGCGAAAAAACAGGATACACATACCTTACAAGCAGTGCTTCTTTCACCAACGAAAAAACCAATATTCTCAATCATATCAAGAATAGAATTACATTGGTGAATTCATTTGTACCTTAACGCTTACCAAAAATACACCTCTGTGAGAACAAAAATTATTTTCTTTGCCACATGCTTTTTATTGTTATTCTCAATAAAAATTAACGCGCAAACTTCTTATAACGACCCTTACGACAATCAAATATGGGCAAGTTTGGATGTGAATTATACGAAAGATAAATATACAATAGGATTAGAATACCAGCAGCGATATTGGAATAATGCTCAAAATTTGAAGGGACATTATACCAGCCTGAATCTAGAATATAAACTGAACAAGCACTTCGACTTACTCGGTAGTTATAGGCTCGCTGACAGGGATAAAGGATTGTACCACAGAATCTCACTTGGTGCCCAATACGATCAAAAAATATGGAACATTAAAATGAGTGCTAGAGTACTTCTCCAAAACCAATACCAAGATTACACCGATGAAATCAACACAACTTCTAAAGTAGATGCAAATTACCTATTCTACCGCGGGCGCATCAAAGGATCCTATAAAATCTCAAAAAAGATAGATATTTATGGTTCTGTAGAACCCATATTTAGAGTTGGTGGAGTTTTCATTGTCGACAATTGGCGCAGCCAAATTGGAATAACATACGACATCACAAAATCGCTGAAATCGGACATCTATTTTATTTACCGCGAAGACTACGCCAAAGCAACTTACAATCGTTTCTATTCAATTTCTGGAATCAATTTATCTTATAAAATAAAGGAAAAAACGAAATTTAAAGCGTTAAAACCTACAATCACACCAGAATTTTAATCACTTACCCCAACATTCCCTCTCGATCCAAACTTCTAAAATGGATGGCTTCGGCTAAATGTTCAATTTGAATTTTTTCTGAACCCGCCAAGTCAGCAATGGTTCTGCTCAATTTCAGAATTTTATCATATGCCCTTGCGCTCAAATTCAATTTTTGCATTGCCGCCTTCAATAAAATTTGACCCGCCGCAGGTATCTCGCAGTATTCGTGAACCCTGTTACTCGGCAACATCGCATTACAGTAAATCCCAGGTGTTTCCTTATACCTTTCCTCCTGAATTTGCCTCGCCTGAATCACCCTTGCTCTGATTTCCGCACTCGACTCCCCAGAATTGTTTCTCAATGTCAATTCATCATGTGTTACAGGCGTAACCTCAATATGAATGTCTATGCGATCCAATAAAGGACCACTAATTTTACCCAAATATCGATTCACCGATCCAGGTGCGCAAGTACATGCCTTTGTAGGATGATTGTGGTAACCGCAAGGACAAGGATTCATGCTTGCAACCAACATAAACGATGCGGGATAGTCAACGCTCCATCTCGATCTCGAAATGGTCACCTTGCGCTCTTCCAACGGTTGACGCATCACTTCCAAAACCGATCTCTTAAACTCAGGCAATTCATCTAAAAACAATACCCCATGATGTGCAAGTGAAATCTCCCCTGGTTGAGGATTGTTTCCCCCTCCAACCAACGCAACATCGCTGATTGAATGGTGTGGCGACCTAAATGGCCTCACTGCCATTAATGATGAGTTTCTCCCTAATTTCCCCGCTACCGAATGAATCTTTGTTGTTTCTAACGATTCGTGCAATGTCATAGGGGGCATAATCGATGGCAATCGCTTGGCCAACATGGTTTTGCCCGCTCCTGGAGGTCCAAACAAGATTAAATTATGACCACCCGCAGCCGCAATTTCCATTGCCCGCTTAATGTTTTCTTGACCTTGAACATCTTTAAAGTCAACGTCATAATCATTCACCGATTGTTCAAATTCTAACCTAGGATCAACAAATTCACGTTCTAAAACCAATTCACCCGATATAAAATCAGCAACTTCTTTTAGATTGCTAACACCGTAAACTTCTAAATCTTTAACAATTGCCGCTTCTCTGGCATTTTCTTTAGGTAAAATAAATCCCTTGAACTTATCTTTCATGGCCTGAATGGCAATTGGAAGCGCCCCTTTTATAGGCAAAACACTACCATCTAAACCCAATTCACCCATGATAATATAATCGCCAAGTTTTTCATCTTTAATTTGAAAACTAGCCGCTAACATGGTCACCGCAATTGGCAAATCATAAGCACTGCCCTCCTTGCGAATATCAGCAGGTGCCAAATTAATCACCATTTTTTGCCTAATTGGCTCAAAACCAGAATTTCGAATTGCTGCATCGCAACGAAACAAACTCTCTTTCACCGCCACATCGGGCAATCCAATAATAAATGTTGCAAACTCAGGCGTTGTAGTGGCATTGGCCTCCACAATGACTTTTGTAGCATTCACCCCATGCAACGCCGATGCATATCCCTTCACTACCATAATCTTCGCTACTTAAATTGCTTACAAGATCAATTGCCCACGCACAACTTGAATTCCGATGTTGTTTACATCCTTTAACTTTTCATCGCGCATGTTCTGATTGAATTCAATCACATATTCACCCTTTGCAAGCTTCAAATTCTGTAAAAATGGCTCCTGGAAACTCACCAAATTCGAAACGCCTTTTCCTGTCCATTTTCCTAAATTATCAGACAATACCAATTGAAATTGGTTCTTCTGCTGGAATTTATTTGGACCCTTCATCGAGTAAATCATCCAAATATTACTATAAGCATAACTTCCCATAATTCTTAACCCACAATTAATTGTGTAATAATGCTGATCATCGGTAATTGTAAATTTAAATTTCTTACGCTCTTTCCAATCCCATCCACCCGCATCAACAGACGCAAATTCCTCAAAAACAATGTTTTTCGAAGTTGTACAACTCGGAACTACACTCGCCAAAATAACAAGTAAAATTCCAATGCTAAATATTTTTATATGTTTCATAATAAATCAATTAATCCTTTTTTAAATGTATCTGCCGCTTCAAATAAAAACGACACTTCCGTGTGTACTTCATACACATTGACCGATCCAAAATCCATTCCTTCAGCACCAATTAAACCCATCAATCTCATTGAATCTTTGCGCGTTAACACAATATTTTCAATTTCAAAATCCTCACAATATTGCAACCAATCTTTAACATTCCCCTTCGTAAAGTTGGAATGATCCGGATAGTTAAAATGCTTCACCACATCAAATTCTTCCAATTCCTCCCTCAACTTATTCCCTTCCGCAATTCCTGTGACCAACACAATTTTCGACATCAATCCCAAATCTTTGTCACCCAAAAGAATTTTAGGCTTTGAAATGGTGTATGTTGCGAAGAAAATTTGCTTGCAATAATGTTGCAACAAACCCTCAATTTTCTGAGCTTCCTCTTTTTTTAATTCTGAGGGACATTTGGTTACAACAATTATATCAGCTCCCTTCGCAGTACTTTTGAATTCCCTCAATCGGCCCGAAGGCATCACAAAATCCTCATAAAATGGTCGGTGATAATTACTTAAAATAATGTTCACCTTCCCTCTCAATGGCAAATGTTGAAACCCATCATCAAGCAATACCAAATTCACTTTGTCATTCTTTTGATGGATGGATTCGATCCCTACAATTCTATTTTCACAAACAAAAACAGGTATTTCCGGTTGCTGCAACTTCACCTCCATTGGCTCATCGCCAACTTCGGCAGTCTCAGAATCTACCCTTACCTCTAAAAAACCCTTGGTTTTTCTTCCGTATCCACGACTCAAAACCGCCACGTTATATAAAGGCTTAATTAGTTCAGAAAGATAAATCACCATAGGCGTTTTACCTGTCCCTCCAACCGTTAGATTGCCAACAATCACCGTTGGAATTTCCAACTCTGTTCTTAGTTGAAACAACTCATAAAACAATCGCCTTAAACCAGCAATGCTGCCATAAATCACCGACAAGGGCCAAAGCAATATGTTAAATGACTTTATCAATCTAAATCAAACCATTGACCTTTGTTCGGGGTAATGACCTCACAACCCTTCACATCTGCCGCAAGCGTATCCATTTGAGTTGCATCACCATGAACCAAAAACAATTTCTTCAATTGACCGTCGTTTGAACGTTCAAAATAATTCAATAATTGAGGATGATCTGGGTGAGCACTAAATACATCCGTCCTTTTAATCACCGCCCTCACTGGTCGTTTTCTGTGGTCAATTTCAACGAAATCTTGTCCTCTCAACAAACGATCTCCAAGGGTTCCCTCAGCACAAAATCCTGCAATTAAAATAGTGTTTTCATCATGTCCAACATTATTTCTAACGTGCATTTGAATTCTACCACCTTCTACCATTCCTGCCGCTGAAATAATGACACATGGTTCAGGCAATACGCTCAAAATTTCACTCTGCCTTTCGTCTTCAATCACATGCAACAATGGGAAATCAAATAACGTTCCATGCTTCGATTGAAATTGCTTCGCTTCTTCATTCAAATATTGCAAGTTGTACTGATAAACCTTCGTGCTCTTAATGGCTAAAGGACTATCAGTAAATATCTTAATGTTTGGCAATTTACCTTCACGATACAATTGATGCAAAGTAAAAATAATGGCTTGAGTTCTTCCAACGCTAAACGCTGGAATCACCACCTTACCGCCGCGTTTCACGCAAGCATCCAACACTTCTTCAAGAATGAATTCCTCCGCTAAACGACTATCAGTAATATGCCTACGACCACCATATGTACTCTCAGAAATCAAATAATGAAGTCCTTTCATTGGAATTGGATCTGGTACCAATTTCGAACGATAATTGCCCAAATCACCCGTAAATCCAATCACCTTTGTCTTTCCTTCTTCCTTAACTTCCAAACGCACACTCACCGCACCTAAAATATGTCCCGAAGTATGAAAACTCACCGACACTTCATCGTTGTATTCATAATTCTCGCCAATTTCTAAAGTTCTCGCCATCTGCATCATATCCACAATATGCTTCTTTGCATACAAAGGCTGTGGAACATTGCCAAAATGTACCTTTCCCTTCTTGCGCGACGATTGCTTGCGCTTCTTTTGCATTTCCATTCTTTGAATGTTTAAACTATCATGCAATAAAAAATCACTCAACTCTAAAGTTGCTCCCGTACATAAAATCTCACCAGCAAATCCCTGTTTAATTAAATTAGGAACGTTCCCGGTGTGATCAATGTGCGCATGCGTAATAATCAATAAATCAATTTCTGATGCTTGAAAAGGAAAATTGGCATTCTTATTTTCAAACTCTTTTCTATTCTCGTAATCTAAACCACAATCTATTAATATACGTGTGCCGCCAGCTAGCTCAAGCATGTGCATGCTTCCAGTAACTTGTCTGGCGGCACCCCAAAATGTCAATCTCATTCTACAAAATTAACGCTATCTATCTGATTCATTGTTAAATGTACCCAATTCTTTACCACAATGTATTCAACAAATTCACATCTTAGTTTCCGTATATCATCCAATTAACAACCTATCAATTTGTTACAAATATTTTTTTCGACTCAGATCCTTCACTTCCCGATACTTTCACAAAGTAAATACCTGTCGATAAATTGTAAAAATGACTCCCTGTACCTACGGTTTCACCCTTGAATACAATTTGACCACTGCTGTTGTACACAAAAATCTTCACATTTTCACCCTCAACTTTAAAACCATCCGCAGTTGCACTCACAATCACTTTGTCATTTGGCTGTCCCATTAAATTTTCATCCTTTTTATCCATCTTGAAACCATCCGAAAAGTCCGTTTGCTTCGTTGCACTGTAGCACAAATCTTCATTAAACTTGCCACTCAATCCACCACTTAACTTGAGCGATTTTCCTTTATTCACTCCCGTTCCTCCACAAACTAAATCCACATAATTCGCATCAATTGAATCTGCATTGAAATTATTTTTCTTTGGAAACCAATAATTTGCACCCAACAGAACCTTTGTGAAACTTGCATCCCAATAAGGTTCATTGTAGTCCATTTCTACACTCCCTGAAATGTGAATTTTACTTCCATTGAAATTCAAAGAATGGTTAAAATTGTTATTCCCTTCCAAATAAGGCATCGCGTCAGTGAGTGAAATAGATGTTGTGTAACTATTTGAAAATGAATTATTCCCACCATTCATTGCCTTGTCTAAGAAATCCGAGTTTTTATAAACCGAAGAACTCATGTTCAACTTAGATTGAATTACATCAAAACCTACCTGATTCAAAGCAAAATAATTGCAACGCGACAATAAATTCTGCTTTGTGAACTTCGCGCCAATCTTATTTCTGTAAAAATCATTCCTCAAAAAGAACGCATAAGCTTTGTTTACATAATCATTCGAAACCCACAAACCATACTCACTATTGTCAGAAAAAATACAATCCTCAACCAACAATTCATCCGTTAATTCCTCAAAAATGATTCCCTTGCGATTGTATTCAAACTTACCTCCAGAAATTCTAATCCCAGCACCTTGAAAAACCATTCCAACCTTGCAATTTTGAAGGCCTAATCCACTCATCGAGTTAAACAATCCTAAATTCTGTGCAGTAACCCTAATTCCAGTATCCAAATCATCAAAATTACACTGCTGAATGTCTAAGTTATCTCCTAAATAAATCAACCCTTTTCCACTCCCTTTTGCCCAATCTACAGAACTAAACTTAGAACCCTTCAAACTCACTTTACCACCCACAATAAGAGCACCACTGCCATCGAAATTCACACTGGAATTGTCTATACTCAATTGATTGATATCCTTTCCACTACTGGTTCTAGTGAATGGGAATTTTACTGGTCCTTCCAATTGCAAATTCGAATAACTCTCCTTGCCATTGCCAACAAATTTCATCTTTACATTGTTTCCATTTGTCACAATTTTTCCGTCGCCATAGCCATATCCCTTGTTAGAAATTTTTACCATTCCCACCAAAGATGTCCCTCTTGAAATTGGTTCAAATAAAACCCCAGAATCCAATACCAAATTGCCCTTAATGTGCAACAGCGCTCCCTGTCCATTTAAAACCAATTTACTGCCTATTTTAAAGTGTAAAACACTTCCACTTTCAACAACCAATTGAGCCCCATTTCCAATTTCTAAAATACAGTTTTCTCCAACTTCAATCTTAGAACCACTTTTCATGTGCAACTTATTCAAACCTGCTGAAATGTTCAATTTACTGCCCTTTTTTAAAGTCAATTTCGATAAGTTATTCATCACGAAAATTGTTTTGGAATTCTTATTTCCCACTGAAAATTCTGATGAATCTGTAACCATGTAACCACTCTCTCCACACATCGATGAAACGAATTTTCTTTGTACCATCGTTCGATTCATCATTGAATCTTCCTTAGATATTTTGGGGGAAATTCCTGTTCCATTCAATTCAAACTTAGCGCCATGATAAACCTCTAACGACTTCACTTGCAGCGACATTGGTGCTCTAAAATTGTAATTTTCTTTAACAACTCTTAAATGGTCAACATCCGATAATTTATTCAACTCTGCCAAAAGCCAAATTGTGTTTCCATCGGCCGAACTATCTAAAAAGACATGCTCCTGATTTGTTTTAGCAACAAATACCCTTTGAAATGGTGTGGTTAATTGAGAACCTATCACTTCATTAAAGGTTTTTCCATTTACACTAAACACCTTGTTGTAAAGCTCAACTTGACTCACCAAAGCAGGATACTTAGGTTTAATATCCAAAGCACTCACAGTGGGAATAAAAGTTGTTTTTTTGGTCCCAAAAGTTGTTTTAAGAAAAATGTTTCCATATTTCCCAAAATCTTGAAACGCTGAAACCGATTCATTCCAACTTCCATTGACATGATCTAACTGAACATTCGATAAATCGCTGTACAAATTTCTATCATATAAGAGACCATTGATATTTGCAACCACACCAGTGCTTGTGCCAATTTTTTTATGTGTTGCATAAATTGTTGCAATTCGAGTTGTATTGAAGTAATTGATGAAACTAAAAACAGGATTTAAAAAACGGATCGATAAAATCTCATTTCCTGGCGCTAATGAATTTCCATCCATTTTCTTTACAATTCCTTTATCGCCTAAACCGCTGCCATTCACAACATTCAATAACCAAACATTTTTAGGATATCCCCCTTGCAAACTATCCCAACGTAAATAATCCCTACGCAATTGATCATGTCCTTTATTCGAAGATTCATGCAATACCAACAATTGTCGTGCAGCTGGTCTTCTTAACATTCTATCTCTGATGTCTTTACAATCGCCACTAATAGAACTCACATGTGAAACAAAACGTTGAACTCCCAACGGAATATTGGCACCTTGATGTGGAGCGTCAAAACTTGTATAACTGCTCACACAATTTGGCAAATTTCGATTTTCCATTTTCTTCAAGGCCATTTTTGCCAAAATACCTCCCATGCTCACTCCAACAACATGAACTTTCTCACCACACATCACAGATTGAACTTCTTGGATCACTTTAATGAGCACCTCAGAGTTAAAATCCATATCAGCTGCTCCATCAAAAAAGTCTACATAAATGATATCATAACCCGCATTTCTATATTTTTCTAACACGGTAGGAGCTTGTGCAATGGCCAAATTTGTTTCCCATTTTTGCTTCTCAACATTCCATTGTTTTCCTTTCATCAAATCCAAATACCCCATCGAACCACACTTCGCATCTCTCTCTCCAATTGGGTATCCTTTATATCCAAAATCAATTCCTTCAACAAAAATGATAGGCTTTGCAATGCATACATTCAATCCACCATATTTATTCTTTCCGTAATGAATAGAAATATTTGCTCTTAAATCTGGCAAGCCAGGAAATGCGTTGATGGTCTTCATCACCAACCCTTGTCCATCAAAAACACCTAAAATTTCATTGCTCACATTCACCTTTACCACTTGAGTACACACCACTTTTGCCGTGCTTGATGTATTGTACCAAGGCGTTTCCATGTACCCAACGCGTTCATCTCCCTCCGGCACTTCATAACTCAATTCACCAAGAACATTTGAATCGGCTCCAACAGGTATTTGAAATGGAACATTCAATTGAACATTCACTTCAGAATTTCCAAATTTCATGCGCCATTTACCCTGAGCATTTAATTTCACGTTTCCTAAAATGAGCCTCTCATCAATCACCATTTGCCTGAAATCACTTCTTAAATGTTCCAAAGGCATTGTATAGGCAAACAAATATTTATTTTCAAAAAGCTTTGGATCATTCACCCAAGTTTTGAATTCAAACATAGAATCTTTTCCTATTGTTAACCCATAATCTCTCACCGAATCTCTCATTGCCTTATACCTATAATCCATTACAGTTAATGGCAAAATATCTTTCGCAACATACTCTAATTCAATAGATTTACGTTGACTATCTAAGAATTCGTAATCCTGCAAATCACGACTCTTCAACCACAGTATTTGTCGTTGTAGCTCTTGTCCATCCCCATACTTTAAGGTATCGGAAGTGGCTTCTCCATTTGCTTTGTGAGGATCAAAAAATGGCATCACACTTTCTATGCATTTTTCACCCAAAGGTTGCACTTTATTAAATTTTGGAAGGATATCTTGATACACAGATTGTGATTTCCCTACAGAATAAAAAGAACTAAATAATACGAATAGTAAATATCTCCTTTTCATCATAGACCTCCTTTCGCTAATGACTGTTTCCTTAAAAACGCAACTCCTAAAGTTGGTTTTTGAATCACCGCACTCACGTCCATCAGCACCCCTGTTAAGAGGCAACATGTGAACTCTTTTCTCATTGATTGAATGTTTATCATATAGTTTTCAATTTGACAATACAAAGTTCAATCGCTGTATCTCCTTAACTATGGCGTTTTTAGCCAATTTCAACGTCCCCCAAGTTTATTTTTTGCATTTTTCGCAAATCGTTTGGGTGTAATCAATTCCTTTATTGTATAAGTCATCGAAAACCTTAAAAATTAAAAAATATATGATTGACACTTTTACAGAAATCTTAACTCAAAAAACAAAGAAAATGGGATTGAGAACAGCTTCTATGATGGCCGACCTTTTAAACATATCTGAAGATTCAGCATACCGTCGTATTAAAAATCCAAGAAGCTTGCGTGCAGATGAATTAATTGTTTTAGCGAAAGAGTTTGATATCGATCTCAATAAACTTGCTCAAACAAATCCAAATTGGCTCAGTGGAGAATACAAACCTCTCAATTTTGAGAACTATACTTCCACCGATTTTTATAGAGAACTCGAAGCCAAAATAGATCGATGTATTCATCTTCCACATTCTCAAATTACATACGGTGCCAAAGAAATTCCATTCTTTTATTACATGTGGTTTCCAGCTCTGGCAGCATTTAAAACCTTCATTTGGAACCGTGAGTTTATTAAAAATCCTAAATTCAATAGCGGACCGTTTACCTTCGACCCAAAACTCGAAAGTCCTCACATTAAATTGGCAGAGAAATATTTAAAAGTAGCCTCCCATGAAATTTGGAGCTACGAAACGCTCTATTCAACTCTCTACCAAATTCATCATTACAAAGAATGTGGGATGTTCGAAAATCCAGAAACTTGTAAACGTGTATTACAAGAATACGATCAACTCGTAGAACTCATTCATAACCAAGCAGAAACCGGCACAAAACTCAATCCTTTTATCCCGAATTTCAAAGGAGCTAAATACAAATTGTACTTCACACCAATGATCAATTCAGATAATAGTATGATTTTTCACACGGTAAAAGATAAAGTTGCTGTGGTTTGCTCGCAAATGAGCGGCGTGGTTATCAGCGATTGCTCACAATGGGTGTGCTCCACCGAACACTGGCTCAAAACCTGCAAAGAAAATGGAACTTTGTTGAGCCAAACCGGACAAGGCGCCCGAAATAAATTCTTGGTCCAAGATTATAAAAACAAAAAGAGAATGCTAGATTTATAAGGCTATCGCCTTATAAAAGGTTAAAAGGGTTAGAGGGGTTAGCGTGATTAGGAATTATCTTTTCATTCTAATCTCTCTAATCCTTCTAATCTGTCTAATCTCTCTAATCTCTCTAATCTTCAGTTGCCTCAGGCAACTGATACAACCCTAGACGGATCATTCACATACAATACGTCAATCAACTGCTTTTGTAAACCGTTGACCATCGATACAAATACGTCTTTTGAGGCACGGGTTTTGGCAATCGCATAACATCCATGCAACTGACCTATAAGCAAATATGCCATAGAACGTGAATCTACGCCAGGCTTAATTTCATTGCTCGATTTTCCTGCAAGCAACGACTTTTGTAAAATCTTCACCTGCATCTCTAAAACTTCTTCCAACTTCTGGCGGAATTTCAAATCCACACCGCTCATTTCTAACATCAAATTATACAACACGTCGCCACGTAAAATTTTCTTTTCCGTTGCTTCCTGCTTCTCAGATTCAATGATCTGATAAATCATTGTTGAAATTCCCTCCGAACGGTCTATCAATCCCGACCATTTTTTCTCATACATTGGCATGATAATCTCATCAACCATCGCATAACCTATGTCAAGCTTAGTTGGAAAATAATGATACAATGCCCCCTTAGAAATATTCAAATTCAATACCTCTTTGTCTGCTCGTAAAGCCTCAAATCCAACCACCTCCATCGCTTCAAAACAGCGTTTTAATATTTTTTCGCGTGTAGTATTTTTTAACATAGTGTGGCAAATATACCAACTAGTCTGTAAAAATGTTAATAAATATGTGGAAAAGGTGTGAAATTTTTATTAAGTCAACATAAGTATTTCACAATCAACATTTTACAAATGTGGTTATCGTGTAGAATTTATGCGAATAACCCCATGTTTCACACCATTCACCTTAAATTTATGCTGTTTTACTTTTTTGAAGGACGATTTTTTACCCGCTTTACAGCCAAATTTCGCTCCGATTCCTCCATCGCTACCTTGCGCAATTTCTTCACCCGAAAATAAATCACCAAGCTGAATAAAAATACAAACACCATCAACCAAAATTGAACAGCGGTGTAATAT